>Ga0308171_1000105_pt1 | contig 267328 bp, 251 predicted proteins | sample PhyGR1_FD_202135 | JGI IMG/M metagenome (GOLD analysis project Ga0308171, IMG submission 202135) | Phyllosphere microbial communities from UC Gill Tract Community Farm, Albany, California, United States - DLSLSG.R1 | ecosystem: Host-associated > Plants > Phyllosphere > Unclassified | place...
TTGAGACAATCGCCACGATGAGCGATGATCCACTCATCAGCCTGCCAGCCGCAAGCTGATCAATTCCCGGCTCTGCCCAGAAGGCAAGGCGACCGCCGAAGCTACACCACTAATCGGGACACGATCACCCGCACTGTGCCATCCGAAGAGCGTATGAAGGAAGAAACAAGACTGGTCGGGTAAGATGAGAGTGTCATCAGGTCATCGGGAGAGCTGGTGTCGAGCCAGTTGACGCCGTTGAAGCTTGCCGATGTCGCGATAGAGGTGAACTGCTTTTTGAGCTGGTCGAGTTCGTTTTGAATTTTGCTCTTATCGATGCTCGTTTCCTGTGCCGAGACAAGCTTGGCCCGAAACTCTCCAAGAAGATCGATGGTGTTTTCTATTCCTGCATAGGCGACATCGACATTGGCGGCACCAAGGCCGAGAGCATCACTCACCGCCGACAATGCCTTGTTATCCGAACGCATCGTAGTGGAAATCGACCAGTAGGCGACGTTATCCGATGCTTGGCCGACACGCATGCCAGTGCTGACTTGCTGCTGTGTATCGGTTAGACTGGAGCCGATGGCTCGAAGCGTTTGCAGTGCTGCCATGGCGGAATGGTTCGTTAGGATGCTGGTCATTATCGCCTCGGACCCTATGCCCGCCAGCCACACCATCGTCCTTGCATATACGTTTGCGCTCCCCCGGAATTAACCGTCCGTTAACTATGCCGGATACACTAATCGCTATGAAACCTGCGGTGATTTGCGCCGCGCTCCTGCAATCTCATCCTGCAAGCCAGACGCGCACGCTGTTTTAGCCGATTGCGCTTACGCCCTCGCTCGCCCCTCCAGCACCGCCATGTTAGCGACACGCAACATCAGGAGGCTGACATGAGCAGCGATAACAGTGCGCTTCCGGTCCGCGCTTATTCCTACGTCCGTATGAGCACCACCAAGCAGCTTCGCGGTGACAGCTTGCGCAGGCAGCTTGAGCGGTCGCGTGCCTTCGCGGACGAACACTCTTTGCTTCTGGACGATAGCTTGCAGGATCTGGGTGTCAGCGCGTGGAAAGGCAGAAACTTCAAACACGGTGCGCTTGGCCGATTTCTTGCTATGGTCGAAAACGGAGAGGTGCCGAGAGGAAGCTATTTACTGATCGAAAGCCTCGACCGGCTGTCACGCGAAGCCGTACCGGACGCGTTGACACTGTTCATGGCGATCATCAACGCCGGGATCACCATCGCCACGCTCGGTGAAGATCGGCAGGTTTACAGCCGCGATACACTCAATGGCGATTGGACCAAGCTTATCATCGGCCTTGCGGTGATGTCGCGTGGGCATGAGGAAAGCCAGACCAAGAGCGAGCGGGTGCGGGCGGCGAACAAACGAAAGCGCGAACGGGCCAGAGAGGGAAGAGGCCATATCACCAGTGTCACACCGGCATGGATCGATGCGGTGCGGACAGGGTCAAACTCTTACAGCTTCACTCTCAACGATCACGCAGCGGCGGTGAAGGCGATTTACGAGATGGCATCAAGAGGGATGGGCGCGACTGCGATTGCGCGCAGGCTTAATGCGGATGGCGTTCCAGCGTTCAAGAGCAGGGACGGTTGGTACCAGAGCATCATCAAGTCGCTGCTTCGCCGTTATGATGTTATCGGCACATTCCAGCCGCATCGCATGCAGGATGGCAAACGTGTGCCGGATGGCGATCCGATAGAGGGTTATTTCCCTGCGGCCATCGACAACGAGCTGTTCCTGCGGGTGCAGGCCAGGCGCAGCAATCTCGGCAGACCGGGCCGTAAGGGTGAGAGCTTTGCGAACCTCTTTACCGGTCTATGTCACTGCGTCCATTGCGGCGGGCCGATGACGATCAAGTTCAGTCGGATCAACGGAAATGAAAACGGTCGATATCTCGTATGCAGCAATTATGTCCGCGGCCATCAATGCACAGACGGCAATAGGCATTTCCGCTATGAACCGCTCGAAGCTGCCGTTCTTGACCATGTCAGGGAACTGGATTTTGCCACCGTTCTGCAACGGCAAAGCACCGATCACGCTGTAACAAAAATTGACGAGGCCATTGCCGATCTGACGATCGGGATCGAAGAGCTACAGCGCAAAGAACAGAGGCTTGCCGCTGCCATCGAAGAAGACGGTCAATCTCTGGAAAGCCTTGTCGCGTTGTTGCGTCAACGGCAAAGCGAGCGTCATGCGGCTGAGCTTGAATTGCAGGATCGTCAACGGGAACGCCAGCGGCTCTCTGCACGCAATCGAGATACTGCTAACACTCGTGATCAACTGGCCGCACTGCGAAGGGCATGGGAGACAGCACCTGATGCGATCGCGAGATACGTCTTTCGCGCAGAGGCACATGCCGCAGTAACGGAACTTATTTCTGACATCAGCTTCGATAGCGCAGACCTATCGGCAGTCGTCGTGGTCGGGAACGGCATTGCCGCTTACAGATTACACGATGGAAAGCTCAGTGGCATGTTTCGGCCTTTTGCCGATGAAGCCAGTGTCACCACTCCTTGTGATCCGGCCTGAGCTGATCCTTGCGGCGTTCGGTGCTGACTTGGCCATAATGCTTGTCGATCATGGCAATGGACGTTCTCGTGTTTCGAGCAATATCATATACATCAACGCCGCGCGCGATCATCTCGGAGATGTAATAGTGCCGTAGCGAATATGTCGTGCGCGCCACGCCACGAAAGTCCGTCTGTAGACTGCAAACTTTCAAAAGCTCTGAGAAGCCTTTTTTGAAACTCCGAATGCGTTGACCATTCTGATCGGCAAATACAGGATCGTCATCATGTGGCTCCCGCCCAAGCTCACGTTCGAAAGCATCCCAAAGCGCGTGGAGCCATGGAATAACAGATAGCTGTGGCACGACGGCGCCATGCTTGCCTTTTCCCTGCACCTGAAACCGCACATCCTGCTCTGCCAGCTTGCTAAGACGCACAGAGCGGAAGCCGACGACATGACCCCAATTGAGGTTCTTGAGTTCAGTCGGTCGCATGCCCGTACCCGAAGCGATTTCGATATGGGCGTGGAGTTTCAGCCTGTCGGAAATCACATGCATGTTCTGCCGGAACTGCCGCCATACCCGGCCATCGCGCCCTCGGATCAGCGTTCCCTGCCCGCTATGATCAGGGTAAATGCGCTGAAGGCTAGTACCGATGAGGGTTTCGAATTCCTCCGGCGTAAAGCTGGGGCGACTGTTATCAATCCGCTTGCGAACCTTGATGTCAGGAATATCGAGCTTACCGCAATAACCCCATTTAACGGCCTGCTGAAACAACGCCCTGACGATGGTCAACTCACCCCTCTGCCTGCTCACCGTCGGAACTTCATGACGCGCCGAACGTCGCAGGATTTTACCATTGCGTTCATATCGGATGAACTCGATATCCTTACCCGGACCGGACACCCAGTAATTGCGCCGCCACGCCATATAGCGTTCGATGTCGGGTTCACGGATGGTATCAATCGGCTTATTTCCGAAGAAGCCGACAAGGTAGCGCCTGATAACGGGAGGCCAATCGCGTGGGTGATACTCACTCCGGTCCTTTCGTTCACTTTCCGCGATCACAAGCTTGATAAATTCCTCTGCGACTTCGGAGAAGGGGCGGACAACCGCTGTGAAGCCATTCTTCACGCGATAGTTGGCTTCGCTCCATATCTGATAGGCCTTGTGATGAGCTTCTTCATAATTCTCGGTCTCAAGACTTTTTCGAACCTGTCTGCCACCCGCTGAAAAGCGGACCGACCATATGGTCCCACCCGGGCGTTGAAACAGGGCAAATGGCTGCTTGGTACGCTGCAACATGAAACTCTCCGCGATCGGTTACGTTGCTAGCACGCCTGCGTTAAAGCTGCGCTAATCCAGGCCGTAGCAGGCAGGACGAGCCTTGAAGGGAAAGAGCAATTTTGTGGGGTGTGCTAGATGTGCGCTAGCGTATTTCCAGCGCACGCAGGCTCAAAGAGCTTTTCAAAACACCAATGATATTAAGGATTTAATGGTGCCCGGAGGCGGATTTGAACCACCGACACGCGGATTTTCAATCCGCTGCTCTACCAACTGAGCTATCCGGGCACTACAGGCTCTTGAAGAACCTTCGCTTTTTGAAGCGCCGGGGAGTGTTCCGCCCCGGAAGTGAGCGGGGTTATAGCAGCTTGTTCGGCCATGGCAAGCGCCCAGGCGAACTTTTTTGACAGTTTTTCTTCGGGCTTTTTTAGAGCCTCTGACGATACCCAAACGAGAGAGGTGAGGAAGCAATCTGCTCCTCGCCTCTCAAGCTTGAGGGGCCGCTCTTATGCGCCAATCGAAGGCTTACTGTTTCGATCCTGCGGTGAGGCCTAACGCGAACGGAACGGCCGCTACCATCAGGGCAATTATTGGTGACGATGCAAAAATCCGGCTGGCGAGCGAGGTGATGGCCACCGAGCGCACCACTGGCAACCAGTTTGACACGTCGGAGGCAGAGCGTGATGGCGTGTTGCGCGATGCGCTCAGTTTCTCGACGTCCCGACGAACCTCGTCGAGGTCACGGCGTAGCTCGGCGATCTGCGCGCGCAACGACGCTTCTTCCGCAGGCTTTCTACCGGGTTTTGGCGGAGTTGGGCGCTTATCAAGCGTTCGGAGTGTGCCGTCGGCTCGCTCTTCGTCCAACTGGGCCAGTTCGTCTTCCAGGTCGGCTGGCTTGTCGAAACCGTGGGATCGTGCGGGCGCTCTCATTCACATCTCCTTTTGGAAAATCCTTGGGCTCCCGATCGTGCTCAGGAGAACTCCCTCTCCAAACGCCGGAGGGGAGAAAAGGATGCAGTGTCGCCTGGAGGAAGCGCGACGCGCTAGAGGCCGAGCGTCCTATTGGACGCACAAGGACGCTCTATCTTCTTTGATCTACGCATCGTGCTTTCCGAAAATCGAGTCCGATTTTCCGGCCGATGCTGTCGCACAAAAGAAAAAGGCGACCGATGGCCGCCTTCTTGTTGTTTCGAACTGTTCCGCTCAAGCGGCCTTGGCAGCCTTGGCGTAGGGGTCGAAGCGACCGTAGAAGGTCTCGCCCTTGGCAGCCAGATCCTTCAAAAGCGAGGTCGGGGCAAAGCGCGGGCCATATTCAGCTTCGAGCTTTTCGGCCAGCGCCACGAAGTTTGCGACACCCATGCCGTCGATGTAGGACAGCGCGCCGCCTGTATAGGGCGCGAAGCCGAAGCCGAGGATGGAGCCGACATCGGCCTCACGCGGATCGGTGACGATGCCCTCTTCCACCGTGCGGGCCGCTTCCAGTGCGACAGTGACGAGGAAGCGCTGCTTCAGCGTATCCATGTCAACGTCCTCTGGCTTCTTCTGCGCGTAGAGGTCCTTCAGGCCGGGCCAGAGAGACTTCTTGGCGGGCTTTGGCGGGTAGTCGTAGAAGCCCTTGGAATTCTTGCGGCCGAAACGGCCTTCGTCTTCCACGAGCTTCTTGACCAACTCCATATGGCGTGGATCGACAGCCTTGTCTCCGAGATCGGCTGCCGTTGCCTTCAGAATCTTGTAGGAAAGATCGATCGCCACTTCATCGTTCAGCGCCAGCGGACCGACCGGCATGCCAGCGAATTTTGCGGCGTTTTCGATCATCATCGGTGGAACGCCTTCGATCAGCATTTCATAGCTTTCCGCCATGTAGCGTAGCACGCAACGATTGACGAAGAAGCCACGCGTGTCGTTGACGACAATCGGGGTCTTCTTGATCCTGGCGACGTAATCCAGCGCGACGGCGAGCGCCTTGTCGCCGGTTTCCTTGCCGAGGATCACTTCGGTCAGCATCATCTTCTCGACGGGCGAGAAGAAGTGAATGCCGATGAAGTCCCCCGGGCGCTTGGAGTTCTTTGCGAGGCCGGTGATCGGCAGCGTCGAGGTGTTGGAGGCAAAGATCGCGCCTTCCGGCAGAACCGCCTCCACCTGCTCGATCACGGCCTTCTTCACGTCGCGGTCTTCGAACACGGCCTCGATGACGAGGTTTGCGGTCTTCAATGCGCTGTAATCCGACGTCGGGGTGATGCGCGCGAGAATGGCAACACCCTCCTCCGGCGTCATCCGGCCCTTGTCGACCGAGCCCTTGACCAGGCCTTCGCAGGTCGTCTTGCCCTTGGCCGCGGCTTCGTCATCGCGGTCGATCAGCGTGACGTCGAGACCTGCCACAGCCGTGACATAAGCGATGGAGGCGCCCATGAAGCCAGCGCCGACAACGCCAACATGCTTCAGGTCGCTCTTCGGCTGACCGGCAGGGCGGCGCGCGCCCTTGCCCAGCTCCTGCATGGAAATGAACAGCGAGCGGATCATCGCGAAGGCTTCCTTCGAGCGAAGGATCTCGGTGAAGTAGCGCTGCTCGACCTTCAATGCGGTATCGAAGGGCAATTGCAGACCTTCATAGACGCATTTCAGGATAGCGAGAGCCGCCGGATAATTACCGGCGCTTTCACGGCGCAGGATCGCGGGTGCGGCTGGCCACAATTGTGCGGCCGCCGGCGTCCAGATGCCGCCGCCCGGGGCCTTGAAGCCTCTCTCGTCCCAAGGGGCGACAGGCTTCAGACCATCCTTGATCATCTGCTTGGCAGACAAAATCAGCTGATCCGGCTCCACCACCTGATGCACGAGGTTCATGGCCTTGGCGCGTTGAGCGGTGAGCGACTGGCCGGTCGTCATCATCTGCAACGCCGACTGCGCATCTGTCAGGCGCGACACGCGCTGCGTTCCACCGGCACCTGGGAAGATGCCGACCTTGACTTCCGGAAGCGCGATCTTGACGCTTTTCGCGCTCGAAGCCACGCGGCCATGGCAGGCGAGCGACAGTTCGAAGGCGCCGCCCATGCAGGTGCCGTTGATGGCGGACACCCACGGCTTGCCATTGGTTTCGATCTTGCGGAACAGGCCATTCATCTTGCCGACGAGATCGAAAAGCTTCTGGGCTGCTTCATCCGGGTTCTTCGTCTTCTCCTCATGGTAGAAAGAGAACATCGACTTGATCATGGAGAGATCGGCGCCGCCGGAGAAGGTGCTTTTGCCGGAGGTGAAGACGACGCCCTTGACGGCAGCGTCGGCAACCGTTGCATCGACGATGTCGTTCAGCTCTTCCATCACCTCGGCGGTGAAGACGTTCATGGATTTTTCCGGCATGTCCCAGATCACGAGGGCAATGCCGTCTGCATCGGTTTCGATCTTGAAATTGGTGTAAGTGCTCATTGTGGGATTCCTCTTCCCTGAATTCTCTTTTCGGTCAGTACAGCCAGACGGCGAGGCCGAAGCAGACAAACACAAGAACGAGAAAGACGATCAGACCTCTACTTTCGGCACGACTAGTCTTCATGTCTTCCTTGGTCAGGACGCGGGTCGATTGCTCGTAATCCTGCGCCATGTCCTTGCCGAGATTGTGCAAAAGCTGTTGCTGCTCAATCTCGTTCTTGGGTCGTTCGTAAACCTCCCGCCTCATGGCCAGTCACTCAAACCCGCTCGATCACCGTCGCGGTGCCCATGCCTGCACCGATGCAGAGCGTGACCAACGCGGTGTTGAGATCGCGGCGTTCCAGTTCGTCGAGAACGGTGCCGAGGATCATGGCGCCCGTGGCACCGAGCGGATGACCCATGGCGATGGCGCCGCCATTGACGTTCATCTTGTCGTGGCTGATGTCGAAGGCCTGCATGTAGCGCAGAACGACTGCGGCAAAGGCTTCGTTGAGTTCGAAGAGGTCGATATCGGCAATCGACATGCCCGTCTTCTTCAGAAGCTTCTCTGTCACGTCCACGGGACCGGTCAGCATCAGTGCGGGATCGGAGCCGATATTGGCGAAGTGTCTGATGCGCGCGCGAGGTTTTAGACCCATGCTTTCGCCACCCGCCTTGGAACCAACGAGCACCGCAGCTGCGCCATCAACGATGCCCGAGGAGTTGCCGGCGTGGTGGACATAATTGATCCGCTCCACTTCAGGATGGGCCATGATGCCGACGGCTTCGAAGCCGCCCATTTCACCCGGCATCTGGAAGGAGGCGTTGAGCGAGGCGAGCGCCTGCATGTCCGTGCCCGGGCGCATATGCTCGTCACGGTCGAGAATAGTGATGCCGTTCTGGTCCTTCACCGGAACGACGGAGTTTTTGAAGTAGCCGTTTTCCCAGGCGTGAGCTGCACGCTTCTGGCTTTCCACCGCATAGGCATCCACGTCGTCGCGGGAGAACCCGTATTTCGTGGCAATCAGATCGGCCGACACGCCCTGCGGCATGAAGTAGGCAGGGAAATTGACCGACGGGTCCATGTACCAGGCACCGCCCGACATGCCCATGCCCACGCGTGACATGCTTTCCACGCCGCCTGCAATGACAATCTCGTCCGAGCCTGCGGCGACCTTGCCGGCGGCGAAGTTGATGGCATCGAGGCCCGAGGCGCAGAAGCGCGAGATCTGCATGCCCGGCGCCTTGGTGGAGTAGCCAGCTTCAAACGCTGCCGCCTTGGGGATCACCGCACCGGCATCCATGACCGGATCGACACAGCCCATGATGATGTCATCGACGGTCGCCGTATCGAGCCCGTTGCGGTCGCGGATCGCTTCAAGCGTCTTGGCGGCAAGACGAACGGACGGCACCTCGTGCAGGCTGCCATCCTTCTTGCCGCGTCCGCGCGGGGTACGGACGTGGTCATAAATAAAAACGTCGGTCATATCTCATCTCCCTGTGGCAGGTGACTGCCTGAAAATTGTTGGAGGCCGCATGCGGCCTCCTCGCCCAACTCAGAACGCTTCGGCAGCAAGTTCCATCATCGTGTCGCTGCCAGCTTCGATGCGGATCTTGCGCAGCACGGTTTCCGGCATCAACCGCTCCATGAAGAAGCGCGCGGTGACGAGCTTTGCCTTCAGGAATTCCTCGTCGGAAGAACCGGACGCCAGCGAAGCTTGCGCTGCCTTGGCCATACGGGCGTGCATGTAACCGAGGACCACCAGACCGAAGAGGTGCATGTAGTCGGTGGAGCCCGCACCGGCATTGTCGGGCTTTGCCATGGCGTTCTGCATGAACCACATGGTTGCAGCCTGCAGATCGTTCAAGCCCTTCTTCAGGCCCTTGGTGTAGACGACCAGATTTTCATCCGCGCGGTTCTCCTCGCAGAAATCGCCGATCTCCTTGAAGAGCGCCATGACGGCGCGGCCACCATTCAGACCGAGCTTGCGACCAACCAGATCGAGCGCCTGGATGCCGTTGGCACCCTCGTAAATCATGGTGATACGGGCATCGCGCACATACTGGCTCATGCCCCATTCTTCGATATAGCCATGACCGCCATAGACCTGCTGGGCAGCAACCGCGTGGTCGAAGCCCTTGTCGGTCAGCACGGCCTTGACGATCGGAGTGACGAGGCCGAGCAGGTCATCCGCCGCCTGTCGCTCCGCTTCATTGGTCGAACGATGTGCAATGTCCGATTGCAACGCGGTCCATAGAAGGAAGGCGCGGCCGGCTTCGTTATAAGCGCGGATCGTCATCAGCGAACGACGAATGTCGGGGTGGACGATGATCGGGTCCGCCTTCTTGTCCGGGTGCTTGGCACCGGAGAGCGAGCGGCCCTGGATACGATCGCGGGCGTAGTTTGCAGCGTTCTGGTAGGCAATCTCGCCAATCGAGAGACCCTGAAGACCGACGCCGAGGCGCGCCTCGTTCATCATCACGAACATCGCCGAGAGGCCCTTGTTCTCAGCACCGATGAGGAAGCCGGTCGCGTCGTCATAATTCATGACGCAGGTGGCGTTGCCGTGGATGCCCATCTTGTGCTCGATCGCACCACAGACGACGCCATTGCGCTCGCCAAGCGAGCCATCGGCATTCACCAGGAACTTCGGCACGATGAAGAGCGAAATGCCCTTGGTACCTTCCGGTGCCCCTTCGATACGGGCGAGCACCAGATGCACGATATTGTCCGTCATCGAATGTTCGCCGGCGGAGATGAAGATTTTCTGGCCGGATATCTTGTAGGTGCCGTCACCCTGCGGAACCGCCTTGGTGCGCAAAAGGCCGAGATCGGTGCCGCAATGGGGCTCGGTCAGGTTCATGGTGCCGGACCACGTGCCAGCCACCATGTTGGGCAGATAGGTCTGCTTCTGCTCATCCGTACCGTGCACGAGGATCGCGGCGATCGCGCCCTGCGTCAGGCCTGGATACATCATCAGCGACAGGTTGGCGGACGACATGAATTCGCCGACGGCGGCGTGCAGCGTGTAGGGAAGTCCCTGCCCGCCGAACTCGACCGGCACGGCAAGACCGCTCCAGCCGCCTTCGCAATAAGCATCATAGGCCTGTTTGAAACCGTCCGGCACGGAGACCGTACCATCTTCGGCGCGCTTGCAGCCCTGCTGGTCGCCGGAAAGGTTGAGCGGGAAAAGCTGCTCTTCGGCAAGCTTCGCAGCCTCGCCGGTAATCGCCTCGATCATGTCGGGCGTTGCGTCTTCGAAACCGGGCAGGTTGTTGTAGCGCTCCAGACCCAGAACGTCGTTGAGAATAAAAAGAGTGTCTTTGACAGGGGCCTTGTACACAGGCATTACCGATGTTCCTCCGCATCGTTCGCCGGACCTTATCCGGCCTCAAGATGACCTCACAATATTTGACGTGCGCGTAAACGTCAAATGTCTTTGGCGAGATTTTTCCCATCTTCTCGACTCGCAACAACATGTTGCAACTTTGACTAAGTTCCGCCCCGCGGAGCCATAAAGAAAGTATTAAAGCAGTAAATTCTAATTAACTTTTAATTAACCATAGATAGGCAATTGTCCTGTTTTAAGGAAGTGCTTCGGGAACGACGCAGTTCCAGCGAGGACGAACGGCATACCCCTCTCCAGTCGGTGGACAGGTAAAACGGCAAAGACGAAGCGAGCAGGAAGATGAGCGGATTGCGATCGAATTCCCGAGGACAGAGTGACAGATCGTCGCTGGACGCGCTCAATCGCACCATTGAAGGCCTGGAAGCACGCCTGGAAGACCTGCTGGGCGGGCCGATGGAACGAAACCGTCGCGAGCCCCCTGCCGAACGCCCTCCAGAGCGCGCACCTGCTCCATCCCGTGCCCAGCGCGAGCCCGAGTCGCGCCGGTTCGACCCGGTCGATGAAATCCGACGCCGTCAGCAGGCGCTCGACGATCGTTGGGGCCGCGACGGCTACGACGCTCCGCGGCCTGCTCGCGTTACGGCGCAGCCGGAACCGCGCCGTTACGACGAGCAGGATTACCGGACCTCCACCGCCATTCCGGCCTATCGCGCGCGGCAGGCAGCACCGGTCGAAGCATCGCGTGTCGAGCGCAGCCGCCCATTACGCGCAGCACCAGCCGCCCCTGCGCAAACCTCTCAGGGCGATGCAGCGCTGCGCGAAGTGGCCGAAGCACTCGTCAACCTGCGACAGGAATTGAAAAACGAACTCTCCGAAGGCGTTGCCCGCGAGATGCAGGGTGTCCGCAGCGAGTTGCGCAACATCCGCTCCTTCGCCGAAAACCAGGATTTCGCCGAGGATATTCGCGAAGACGTTGCCCGTCTTGCCGCAAGCATCGACCGCCTCAGCGCGACGTCCGGACCGGATTCCCAGGCACTGCGCTCTGAGGTCGAAGAGCTACGCTCGCTGGTGGAGCAGATGGCTCGCCAGGACAGCATGCACAAGATGGAGCGCCGCTGGGACGAGGTCGAAGACACGCTGCGCGGCTTCGACCAGACAGCGCTGAAAGAAGAGATCGTCGCGCTTGCCTATCGCCTTGACGACATCAAGAGTGACCTTGGCAATGCCAATAACAGCCCGGCCATCCGCGCGCTGGAAGACAAGCTCATCACCATGGCGGGCTTTGTCGAGCAGCTGGGCCGCCGCATTCAGCCGAACGAGAATGTCCTCACCGAACATTTCTCCGGTCTCGACCAGCGTCTGGATGAAATCAGCCGCGCGATTGCCGCCACGTCCACGCGCGCTCAGCACTCTGCCGATGGCGCACTGGCCGAACGACTTGAGAACCGCCTGAACGGCCTGGCGCGTCAGCTCGACCAGTTGAAGGATATGAGCGCTGAGAAGGACAAGCCGTCCGACGCGCTGACGAGCCGTCTGGATGCGCTGGCAAACCGCATCGAGGAGCTGTCATCGGATCGCCACATCTCCAAGCTCACCGAGCAACTCGACCAACTCTCCGCCTATCTGGAGCAATCCAAGCGCGCGCCGACGCAGCCCGAACTGACGTCGTTCCTCATCGACATTTCCAAGAAGATCGATCTGCTCGACAATGGCGCGGTGAATGACAGGCTGGCAGAGCGGCTGGACAAGATTGCTCGCCGCATCGACGATATCGAGACGCGACCGGTATCCGGCAAAACCGCGGCCTATGATTCTGCCTTCCTTCGCCTTGAAGACCGTCTCGGCAAGATCGCCGCCAAGCTCGACGAGACCTCTCGCTCCCGCGACGCGGATCCGGGTGCGTTGGCCAGCCTCGAAAGCCACATCGCCAATCTGTCCTCGATGCTGAACGAGCAGAGCCACGCTCAGCCGATGGGCATGCCGCCGGAGCTCGATGCGCGGATGAGCGCGATCGAAGACTATATGGCGTCCAATGACGAATATATCATCGAGGCCGCACGACAGGCAGCGGAAGCCGTGCTGGAAGCGCACACGCGCAACAACCTGGCGCAGACCGCGAGCCCCGCGGACATGGTGCTGCTCTCGGAGCTGGCGAACGACCTTCGCAAACTCGAAGGCCTGAGCCGCAATACCGATGAACGCACCCACCGCACTTTCGAGGCGCTGCACGAAACCCTGCTGCAGATTGCAAGCCGCCTGGACGCGCTGGATGATCGCCGTGGCTCTGAGCCTGCCTATGAGCAAGAGCATCCGGCCTCATCGAACCCTCCGATGCCATTCACCAGCTTCTCGGAAGAAAGTCTCTCCTCGCTGGCAGCTGCGACCGCGACATCTTCCTACGATGGGGATACTGCTACCACCTTTGCGCCTCCCGCAGCGGCAAAACCTGTTGCCGAAGAAAAGCAGAGCCTGCTTGCCAGCCTGACCCGCCGGTTCAAATCGGGTGCAGCCAGATCCGAGGGAGAAGGGTCTGCCGCAGCAAATGCGCGCACCAGCGTCAACCCCGCACCGGCTCTCGATCCGATCGATTTTCTCTCGTCCGACGATGAAAATGAACTCCTGGAGCCAGGCTCCGGTGCGCCGGATGTGAAGAAGATTCTGGAGCGTGTTCGCGCCAGCCAGAACGCTCAACGCGCTGGCGATAAGGACGGCGACAACCGCGCCGATTTCATCGCGGCTGCACGTCGCGCCGCCCAGGCGGCCGCACTTGAAACCATGCCCGAAAGAGCGCCAAATTCCGGGTCGGCAAAAAGTGGTCGCAGCCCCAAGAGCGCATCTATGCTGGCGCGCTATCGTCGCCCCCTTCTGCTTGGCATTGGCGCCATTCTTCTGGCGATGATGGCCATGCCCATGGTCAAATCACTTGTCGGTTCCGATGCACCTCCCGCTCAACGGCTGACGACGAGCGCGGTCGACGCTCAGTCCGGCATTGCATCATCTGCCATTCCGGGAGTGGCCGACCAAGCCGTTACGGAGCCCTCAACCGCCCCGGTTGACGAGACCGCTCAGGCGGAAGCCGACCGGATGCAGAGCGATGCCGATAGACAGGGTCATTTGATCGACACGCGGCCGATTGGCGGCGCACCTCTGCCGCAAGAGGCACCTGCCATCAATGTCGCAGCACCCCGCGCCGAACTGGGCGTGGCGGAGCGGCTTCAGCCGAGTGCGACACCGCAAACCGATATGGGCACCACCTATACGAGCCAACCCGATACCGCCGCGCCACAGGCCGAACCGGCCATCGCCATTCCGGCTGCCATCACGCCCGCCTCTCTGGCAGAGGCAGCGGGCAAAGGCGACGCGCTGGCGCTCTTTGAAATCGCCGCACGCTATACAGATGGCGTTGGCGTCCAGGCCGACCGTGCAGAGGCGGCGAAATGGTACAAGCTTTCGGCAGACCGCGGTTTCGCACCGGCGCAATATCGTCTCGGCAACATGTATGAAAAGGCAAATGGCGTCGAACGCAATCTGCCGGAAGCCAAACGCTATTACGAAATGGCTGCAAGCCAGGGTAACGCCGGCGCGATGCACAACCTCGCCGTTCTCTTGACCTCTGATGCCGCTGGCCAGCCGGATTACAAGGCGGCGGCGGACTGGTTCATCAAGGCCTCCGAACTCGGCGTTCGCGATAGCCAGTTCAACCTCGCCATTCTCTACGCGCGCGGCAGCGGCGTTCAGCAGAGCCTGGAAGAGTCCTATAAGTGGTTTGCCATTGCCGCACGCGATGGCGATGCCGATGCGGCCCAGAAGCGTGACGACGTGGCAAAGGCGATGAAGCCCGAGCAACTTGCCAGCGCCAAGGCCAAGGTCGACGCCTGGAAAGTGACGCCGCTCAATGAAGACGCCAATTCGGTGAACCTCCCCGATGAGTGGACCAATGCCGGCGGCGTGAAGACTTCCTCGGTCGACATGCAGAAAGCGATCCGCAACATTCAGGCCATCCTCAACAATAACGGCTTCAAGGCTGGTGCGCCGGACGGCAAGCTTGGCAAGACCACGGTCGCCGCCATTCGGGAATTCCAGAAATCCGTGGGTCAGACTCCGGACGGTCGCATTACCGACGAGCTGGTGACGGCGCTTCTCGCCCGCAACAAGTAATTGAGCGAAAAAAAGAAATGTTAAAGGGCCGGGACGACATTGTCGCTCCGGCCCTTCTTCTTTTCAAATTATCAACGTATTTGCCGTTGAATGATTGACACGTTCTGCCCTGCCGGGCATGACGAAGAAGAGGCCTAAAGCCTTCTTTCAGACAGAGTTTTGAATTGGCGGACGGTTAAGCTTCGTGCGGGCCGGGCGCCCGGAACCATTGCCCGAGGTCCGATTGTGACTGTCTATCTGCCCATTGCGGAATTGTCGGTGAATGTCTTCATCATCCTCGGCATGGGCGCGGCTGTCGGTTTTCTTTCGGGCATGTTCGGCGTGGGCGGCGGTTTCCTCATCACCCCGCTCCTGATCTTCTACAACATCCCGCCCGTCGTGGCCGTTGCCACCGGTGCAAACCAGGTCGTCGCCTCTTCGGTGTCCGGCTCGATTACCCATTTCCGCCGTGGCACGCTGGATGTGAAGCTGGGCTTCATGCTTTTGATCGGCGGCTTATGCGGGGCGACCGTCGGTGTGTGGCTCTTCACCCTGTTGCGCAGCATCGGCCAGCTCGACCTGATCATTTCGCTTCTCTACGTCGTTCTGCTGTCGACTGTCGGCGGGCTGATGCTGAAGGAAAGCATTTCCGCCATCCGCCGCACGGCGCGCAATGAAACCATTCCGCTGCGTCGTCCCGGTCACCATAACTGGGTGCATCGCCTGCCGTTGAAGATGCGCTTCAAGAAGTCGAAGCTCTATCTCAGCGTCATTCCGATCATCGCGCTTGGCTTCGCGATTGGCATCCTCACCTCCGTCATGGGTGTCGGCGGCGGCTTCATCATGGTGCCGGCGATGATCTATCTCCTGCGCATTCCGACAAATGTGGTTGTCGGCACATCGCTGTTCCAGATCATTTTCGTCACCGCCTATACCACCATCGTGCAGGCGGCGACGAACTATTCCGTCGATATCGTGCTGGCCTTCATTCTCATGCTAGCGGGTGTCATCGGCGCCCAATATGGCGTGCGCGTCGGCCAGAAGCTGCGTGGCGAGCAGTTGCGCGCGCTATTGGCGCTTCTGGTTCTGGCCGTCGGTATCCGCCTTGCCATCGGGCTTGTGGTGCGTCCGGAAGATCTTTTTTCCGTCGCGGTCGGGGGGCTTGGCTATTGATGCGCGCTGCCCTCCTGGCATCGTTGGTGGTTTTCTGCGCCGGTGCAGCTCTGGCGCAAACGCCCCCGCTCGCGGTCTCTCCAGACGCTCAGGGCAAGCCGCGGACGCTTCAAGAGAACATCGAGATCGGTGCGTCGACCACGGAAATTTCGATCGCCTCGGATTTTCGCGGCGCGGATTTCACCCTCTTCGGCGCGCTCAACAATGTCGACCAGTTGCTGCTTGCGATCGGGCAATACGACGTCGTGGTTACACTGGAGGGCCCGAACGAATATACGACCGTGCGTAAAAAGAGCCGCGTGGCAGGCATCTGGATCAATACCAGCGCCATCACCTTCGCGCCGCTACCTGAATCCTATTCCATGGCCAGCACCCGCAACATCAACGACATCGCCTCTCCCGGCACGTTGAAGGCGATGGGCCTCGGCGTCGAGCATCTTCCACTGAACAGTGCGGTGTTTTCCGGCGTGCCGGACAATGTCTATGATTTTCAGGAGGCCTATCGCCGCCTGAAGCTTGCCAGTGGTATCTATCGTAACGACACGACTGGCGTGCGGCTGGAGCGAACCGGCCTCTTCTGGGCAACACTCCGCCTGCCTGCCAACGTGCCGAATGGCGTGCACACGGCAAGGGCCTATCTGTTCAAGAGTGGCATGCCTGTTGCTCAAAGAGAGCTGAAGCTGCGCGTGGTTAAAACCGGCATGGAGCAGGCCATCACCGATGCCGCGCACCAGACACCGGTTGTCTACGGTATTCTCTGTGTGCTGACGGCGGTAATCACCGGCTGGGGCGCGAGCCTGTTGTTCCGCAGGGACTGATTGCCCCTTATCCCAGCAGGCTTCCGAACCGAACCGAATAAATGCGGTCGCGTCCCATCAGGTGCGCGATAAGATCGGCATGATCGAACAGGCCGCGCATGGCCTTGTGGCGAAGGTCAAGGCCGCCGCTCATGACACCGAAGGCAGGCATCAGCAGGCGTGCCCCATCGGTGGCGAAACAGGGACGGCGAACCGTCTTGTCACGGCGGCGCACGGTCGCGGACGGATGAAGGTGTCCGGCGATTTCGCCCTTCGTGTCCACACCCTTCAGCTTCGGCTCGTGGCGGAAAACGAGGTTGGCGTAGAACATCTCATCGACGGACGAGCCCGGCAGATCGACGGTTCCATCGGGATCATGGTTACCGTTGATCCAGATCCATTCGCGGCCTCTTGCCATCTCCTTGATGATCTCGCGCAACGGCAGTGGCAGATGTTCGGAGCCCTTGCGGTCATGGAAATTGTCGCCAAGGCTGACGACGATCTTCGGGTCGTAGCGAGAAATCAACGAGGCGAGGATTTTCAGGGTCGCGATCGTGTCATAGGGCGGCAGCATCATGCCGCGCCGTGCGAAGGCCGCCCCCTTTTCCAGGTGAAGGTCGGATACGACAAGCAGCGACAAATCCGGCATGTAAAGCCCGCCCAACGGGTCGCAGAGGGCCGCAACGCCGTTCACGGCGGTTTCGGCACCAAAGCATTCAAAGCCGGTGGACAATCTTTCGCTCAAGGCAAGTCGGCTCAGCACGTCTTCTCGAATTCCCTGAGAGCAATCTGGCTGCTCTCCCTTTTGTTTCCACGCATCTTCCGGCGTGGCCTTCGAAAGAAGCCTACGCCATCGCCTCGGCGATCAGCTCGTCGGCGGCTTCGGCCAGCACATCGTCCTGCGCTTGTCCCACAACCGTTTCGCGACCGATTTCCAGCATCACGGGAACGGCAAGCGGGGAGACATGGTCCAGAGCGCGGTGATGCGTGTGGCCTTTGATTCGCCTTAGCATATCGCCAAGTCGAGCAATGTCCAAAAGTCCAGCCGAAGCATCGCGTCGCGTGGCTTCCAGCAGGATGTGGTCCGGCTCATGGCTACGAAGAACGTCATAAATAAGGTCGGCTGAGACGGTGACCTGACGCCCGGTCTTTTCCTTGCCGGGATGACGGCGTTCGATCAGTCCTGCGATGACCGCGCAATTGCGGAAGGTGCGTTTCAAAAGATAGGATTCATCGAGCCAAGCTTCGAGGTCGTCACCCAGCATATCCTCATCCAGAAGGTCGGCAAGAGACAGTCGGCGTGATTGGAGGCGCTGACCCATATCCTCCATTGCCCAGACGGCGAGCGAGTAATCGGTTGCCACGAATCCCATGGGCTTTGCCCCTGCCCGCTCCAGTCTGCGGGTTAGAAGCATGCCGAGCGTCTGGTGTGCCAGTCGCCCTTCGAAGGGATACATGACCATGAAGAAGCGCTTGCGAAACGGAAAGGTCTCGACCAGCAACTCGTCCCGCTTCGGGATGATCGACTTTTCCTTCTGGATCGCCAGCCAGTCGCGGACCTGATCGGGCAGGGTATGCCAACGCGTGGGGTCGGCAAGCATGGAGCGCACCTGGTCCGCCAGATAGGTGGAAAGCGGAAACTTGCCCCCGGCATAGGAAGGGATCTTCGGGTCCATGGAGAAAGCTTGGCTGACAAGGCATTCATTCTCTCGGATGCCTTCGAAGCGCAGGACCTTGCCGGCAAAGAGGAAGGTATCGCCCTGGACCAGTTGCTCGAGAAAATGCTCTTCCACCTTCCCGAGCGACATGCCGCCGCGCCCGAGCGTGCCCTTGGCATTGCGCTTGACCATGCGGACATTCAGCTCGGCGGCTTCGACGATGGTGCCAAGGTTCAGACGATATTGCTGTGCGACCTGCGGATTGGAAACGCGCCAGCGCCCATCCTTCATCTGGCGGATGCGGGCATAGCGTTCATAGGTGCGCAGCGCATAGCCGCCGGTTGCGGTGAAATCCACCACGCGGTCGAACATCTCGCGCGACAGATCGGCATAGGGAGAGGCGCTGGTCACTTCGCGATAAAGCTCGTCCGCGTCGAAGGGTTCGGCGCAGGCCATGCCGAGCACATGCTGTGCCAGCACATCCAGCGCGCCCTCGGCTATCGGTGGGGTATCCTGCGCGCCGATGTAATTCGCATCGAGCGCCGCGCGGCATTCCATCACCTCGAAACGGTTGGCGGGAACGAGGATCGCCTTGGAGGGCTCATCCATGCGGTGATTGGCGCGGCCGATACGCTGTGCAAGGCGGCTTGCTCCCTTCGGGGCGCCCACATGCACGACGAGATCGACATCGCCCCAGTCGATGCCAAGATCGAGCGTGGAGGTGGCGACGACGGCGCGCAGCTTGTTGTCGGCCATGGCCTGTTCCACCTTGCGCCGCTGCCCGGCATCCAGCGAGCCGTGATGAAGCGCGATTGGCAGATTGTCGTCATTGATCGTCCAGAGTTCCTGAAAGATCCGCTCGGCCTGCGAGCGGGTGTTGACGAAGATCAGCGTCGTCTGGTGGTCTTTGATCTCAGGATACAAATCCTGCATGGCGTAGCGGGCCGAGTGGCCCGACCATGGAATACGCTCCTCCGTCTGCAAAATTGCAATATTCGGTTTCGCGCCGCCCTCGACGGTGATCAGCCCCGCCGGTGGTTCGCCGTCCACCTGTGGCGCGAGATAGCGCTGCAAATCCATCGGATCTGCCACCGTTGCCGAGAGGCCGATGGTGCGCATGGCAGGCGCGTGGCGGCGGATGCGGGCGAGCGCCAGCGACAAGAGATGGCCGCGCTTGGAGGTAACGAGCGAGTGCAACTCGTCCAGCACCACATACTTCAGATCCTTGAAGAAGCGCTCTGCCTCTTTGTTGGCGAGCAGCAGCGAGACCTGTTCGGGCGTGGTTAGAAGAATATCCGGGGGTTTGAGCTTTTGCCGCTGGCGCTTGCCCTGCGGTGTGTCGCCGGTGCGGGTTTCTACCGTGATCGGCAGGCCCATCTCCGAGACCGGCTTCATCAAGTTGCGCTCGATATCGACGGCAAGCGCTTTCAGTGGCGAGATATAAAGCGTGTGGACGCCGACAAAGGCAGAGCCCGGCGCCACCTTGCCGCGCTCGGCCAGATCGGTCAGGGATGCCATGAAACCGCCAAGCGTCTTGCCGGCGCCGGTCGGCGCAATCAACAGCATGTTTTCGCCAGCCCGTGCCCGGGCGGACAATTCCAGCTGATGCGCACGCGGGCTCCAGCCTTTTTCCGCAAACCATTTCTGGAAGGGTAAAGGCAGGGTTCCGGCACTTTTCGCCAGTATGGGCGGATCGATGTGTTTCACCCCTCTAAAGTAGTGAAACTCTTCCAAAAAAGAAGAGCCTTCAGGCGCCGCTTGACAGAGACGTTCAATCGTGGATAAATAATATCCATGATTTAGGAGACTAAAAAATGAAGATGAGCGATGGCGTGGAACAGGCCATCCACAGCGTGGCGATGCTCGCCTCGCTTTCACCCGACGGCGTGCTGTCCGCAGCGGCATTGGCAGAGTTTCATGGCGTCTCGACCAGCTATCTGCTGAAGCACCTTCAGTCGCTTTCCGGTGCCGGGATTCTGGCAACCGTTCCCGGCCCGAAAGGCGGCTACAGGCTGGCGAAGCCACCCGAGGCCATCACGCTTCTCGATATCGTGCTAGCGGTGGAAGGCCCGGCACCCGCTTTCCGCTGCGCCGAAATCCGTCAACGGGGACCTAACCCATTGCCTGACCGCTATTTCAGCAAACCCTGCGGCATCAATGCCGCCATGCTGAAGGCGGAGAAGGCCTATCGCGCCGAGCTTGCCAAGACAACCGTGGCGGATATTCGCCAGGACTTGGCGCAAAACGATGATGGCGGGATCGCCGCACGCGGCTGCGCCTTTCTGGAACTGAACGAGCGCAAGACGACGCGCTGAGACAAGCACTTCTGCAATTCCATGACGGACAGGCAACCGCCCGTTCGAACGATGACGCATGACCAAAAGCAACCAAGGAGATAGGACTATGGAAACGAGACTGAACCATACCAAGGCATCGCCCGAATCCTACAAGGCCATTCTGGCGCTCGAAACATTCATCCAGAACTGCGGGCTGGAGCGCCGCTTCGTTCACCTCATCAAACTGCGCGCCTCCATCATCAATGGCTGCGCCTATTGCGTGGACATGCATGTGAAGGAAAGCCGCCGGGACGGGCTGTCGGAGCAATGGATCAACCTGATGAGCGTGTGGCAGGAATCGACTGTTTACACAGCGCAGGAAAGAGCCTTGCTCGGCTGGGTGGATGCGGTGACGAAGATTGCCGAGACCAGCGCGCCGGATGGTGATTTCGAAGCGTTGAGAGCGCATTTCAGCGAAGAGGAGATCGTCAAGATCACGCTTGCCATCGGTACGATCAACAGCTGGAACCGCATTGCCGTCGGCTTCAGAATGCAGCATCCGGTCGATGCTGCCGCAAAGGCCGCCTGACATTCCTTGCCGAAGCGACTGCTACATTGCGATGTAGCGGTCGTTTCTGTGATTGATGGCGATCACCAAATTCATCACCAATGCGCCAAGAACCGAGCAAAGAATGACGAAGGGCGTGGCGATGAAGAAGGACGCCAGCAGCACCATGCCATCGAAGGCCAGCTGGATGAATCCGGCCCGCCAACCGAAACGATCCTGCAGATAGAGCGCCAGAATGCCGAAGCCTCCAAGGCTGGCGCGGTGACGGAAAAGCGCCAGCATTCCCGCTGCGACGGTCAAACCGCCGAATAGCGCAGCGGCGATGGGATTGATCGATTGGAAGGCGAAGAGTCGCGGCATCATGTCGGATAGCACCGCCGTCAGGGCGATGGCGCTAAAGGTCTTGACCGTGAACGCAAGGCCAAGGCGACGAAAGGCGAGATAGTAGAAGGGCAGGTTGACCAGGAAGAAGATGAGGCCGAACTGCACGTCGGTTGCATAGTGGACGAGGAAAGCGAGGCCCACGGTGCCGCCTGTCAGCAGACCAGCGGCGGAAAACAGGGTGACTCCGAGCGACGCCAACATGGCTCCGGCTAGAACACCCTGAACATCTTCCAGCAGAGAATGCCGGTCGGGCGTCGTAGCCCACAGCCTTGCACGGTTCTTCCAGATCATATCGCGCATTGCCATCCCCACGATTGCGACAGGCTTTCCTTGCGCCAACGCGGGCCGGATTTCAAGCGTCAGCGCACCACGATGTAGCGGTCGGAGCGGTGGTTGATGGCCAGGAACATGTTGAGGAAGAAGGCGCCGACGATGGAGTAGAGCACCGTCTTCGGTTCAATGACGGCAAAGGCGGCGATCATCACGCAGGTGTCGAAAGCAAGCTGGATCAGACCGGCGCGGATGCCGAAACGATCCTGGATATAGATCGCCAGAATGCCGATGCCGCCCAGGCTGGCGCGATGGCGGTAGAGCGCAAGAAGACCGTAACCGAGGAGAAGACCGCCGAGAATGGCAGCCCAAAGCGGATTGACGCTGTCGATCACCATCCAGCGCGATTCCAGTTCCGTCAGCACGGAGACGAGACCGATGGCGATGAAGGTTTTCAGTGAGAAGGTAAGGCCGAGACGGCGGAAGGAAAGGTAGTAAAACGGCAAATTCACGATGAAGAACAGCAGGCCGAAGCTGATGCCGAAGCTATAATGGATGAGGAAGGCGACGCCCGCAGTGCCACCCGTCAGAAGGCCGACCTTGTTCAGGATGTAAAAGCCAAGCGCCGAAACGATGCTTCCGGTGACGATGCCCTGCACGTCCTCAATCGGTGAATGCTTGGCCGGATCCACACTCCACATGCCATAGACGCTTCTGGTGAATGCCATGCAAAATCCCCTCGATAGGACCTGATTTTGTTGATGGTCTCCGCGTCCTTGTCACAAGGTATAAGCTACTGCGGAGACGGCTTATTTTGCACCGCAAAATAACGCGCGACAACCGCTATATGTCAGCTCTCCTGACCAATCGCCAAAATGGCAAGAAACGAAAAGATCAGGCGGGTTTTCTGGCAAGAAACAGAATGCCGGAAAGCGGTTTTCCGGCATCTTTTCGGATGGTCGTTTTTCGGATTTGGAGGATTTCCATGCCGAAGGCGGCAAGAAGGTTGCTCACATAGGTTTGCGAGTGCGCGTAGCGGAGCGACGGCTGGAGGATAAAACCGCCCTCGTCGCCCGCATCTTCTACCGAAAAGGCGAAGAGGCCTCCCGGTTGAAGCAGCGCCAGAACCAGCGGCATGACGGTCTCAAGGCTGCCGAGATACATCATCACGTCGGCAGCGGCGACGAGATCGGCACGGCCTTTTTGAAGCCCCTCGGCAAAAAGGCCGGAAGCTTCCTCATCGAGAGAAAGATCGGCCTGCGCGAGATGATGGTAGATGCTCTTCTCTTCCGCCTTCGCCAGCATGTTCGTGGAAATGTCGAAGCCTTCCAGCCGCTCGGTCCAGTCGCGGATTTCGACACCCAGCAATCCTGTGCCACAGCCGATATCGACTGCACAGCGAAAGCGCTCACCACTGGGGCGCGCCGTTTCGATGAGAGCCGCCAACTTCTCCGGCACGCTATAGTCGAGTTTCTTCACCAGTGAGGTTTCGAACCGATCGGCATAGTCGTCGAAAAGGCCTTCCACATAGCGGCTCGGTGGCTGCTCTGGCGTTTCGGCTGCGCCCAACACGGCAAGCTTCAGAGGAGCTGCAAATATTCCCTCCTCGTCAAGCTCGGCCACCTTTTCATAGGCTTTCACCGCATTATCGTGCTGACCCGCCTTTTCGCTGTACTCGCCCAGCCGAAACCAGCCTGCTGCCCAAAGTGGGGCAAGTTCGAGTGCCTGTTCGATCAGTTCCGCCGCGGCCTGGTGGTCGCCGCTTTCTGCCAGCATACGGGCGTAATCGGCACGACGATCAGCAATGACGTCGCCGGAGGAATGCTGGTTCTGGGCCATTCACGAATTTTTCCTGAAAGAGGTGGGCTCTCTTTCATCAAGCCATAAAAAAACTCAAGTCCTATTTCATCGCAAAGCCCGGATGGACAAAGTAAAGACCGTGATGCTTGCATCGAAGCGGCACGCTTCATATGTCTTGATCAAGATTTGAGAGTGCATGTCATCGCCGCAAGGATGCGGGTTTATTCGACGGCATGCTTTAGGAGATTTGCTGATGGCCGGTGAGGTCAACAAGGTGCTGGGTGACAGCGTTGGGCGCACGATCGTCAAGCTGCTGGTGATATCGCTGATCGTCGGATTCCTGATGGCCGTCTTCGGCCTGACGCCGTGGAGCATCATCTATGGTGTCCGCGATTTCGTTCTGAACATCTGGTATTCGGGCTTCCACGCGCTTGGCAGCATCGGCGACTATCTTCTGGCGGGCGCTGTCATCGTCATCCCCGTCTTCATCGTTCTCAGACTTCTAAGCTTGCGTTGATATGACCGACCATTCCCTGACGACCTTTTCCCGGCGCGGCTTCGTGCTGCTGTCTGCTGGCTCCGTTCTTTCGGCCTGCGTTTCCGTTCCCACCAACAAGGGCCTGCCCTCCGGCACGCGCGACGAGACGGCAGCAGCACTACCCATGGTCAACGAGCTTCGCCGCTCGAAAGGTCTTTCGACGCTCTCCGCCAATCCGGCGGCACAGCAGGCAGCCATTTATCAGGCCAACCGCATGGTGAAGGCGCAGAAGATGGCGCACCTCATCGGCATCACCGACAGCTTTCTCATCCGCATGAAGAACGGCAACGTGCCTCTGCCCGCCGCAGAAAACGTCGCCGCAGGCCAGGATACGGTCGAGCGCGTGGTCAAAGCCTGGATCGGCTCGCCGCATCACCTGGAAAACATGCTCGGCAATTATGGCGGGCTTGGCGTTGCTGTCGCCTATGACAGCGCGGCGAAGAACCGGCCCTATTGGGCGATGGTGCTTTGCGCCTGATAGAGGCGTGTTCGCGCTGTATGCGAGCTGACGTTCATCACACTCTGTGCCATCATCCTCGCGCTTGATGCGAGCATCATGACAGCGAAAGGGAGCGGGCCGTTTAAATCGACCGCGCCGCCCAGCTTTCCACGGAACTATCACGCAGTTCCCGGATGTTCCTGATCCCGTCCCGCTCCAGCCTGCTCGACAGGCCTCGGATAATCGTGCCCGGCAGGCCTGGTCCCTCATAGACCATGCAGGAATAAAGCTGCACGAGATCGGCGCCTGCCTTGATCTTTTCGAGGGCAGTCTCTGCCGACGACACACCGCCCACGCCGATGATCGGCAGGTCCGGTCCGACGCGTTTGCGCATCTTTGCCAGCACCGCTGTGGAGCGCTCGAAGAGCGGCTTGCCTGACAAGCCACCGGTTTCCTGGTTGTTGCTGCCCGGTACCAGACCGTCGCGTGACAGGGTGGTGTTGGAGACGATCAGGCCGTCCAGCCTGTGAGACAGAACCTCGGCTGCAATGTCATCCAGCCCCTCCTCGGTCAGATCGGGGGCGATCTTCAGGAAGACGGGGATGTGACGGGACAACTTCTCGGCCTCGCGATCGCGCTGCGCCAGCACAGCAGAAAGAAGCGCCGAAAGGCTTTCGCGCGCTTGAAGGTCACGAAGGCCCGGCGTGTTGGGCGAGGAAATGTTGGCCGTGAAATAGGAGGCAACGGAAGAGAAGGTTTCGATGCCCTTCACGTAATCGGCGATGCGATCGTCGCTATCCTTGTTGGCGCCGATATTCACACCGACGATGCCGCGCAGACCCGCTGCTATCAGGCGCGAAAGTGCCGCCGCATGGCCTTCATTGTTGAAGCCAAGGCGGTTGATGACCGCCTCGTTTTCCACCAGCCGGAAAATGCGCGGCTTTGGATTGCCGGCCTGCGCGCGGGGAGTGACCGTGCCGATTTCGGTAAAGCCGAAGCCGAGCTTGAGGAGTGGGCCGGGAACTTCGGCATTCTTGTCATAGCCTGCCGCCATGCCAAGTGGATTGGGGAAAACCAGTCCTGCCACCGTCTGTTGAAGGCGCGGATCATGCGGCACGTGGCAGGTGGGGATGAAACCGCTGCGTAGAGCCGCGATCGACATGCCATGCGCGACTTCGGGGTCAAGCAGGAAGAGGCCCTTGCGTCCAAGGGAGGAGAACAATCCGCTCATGCTCAAATCTCCGGAAACTGGTGGGCGCCATCGTCACCCAGCGTCAGTGGCGTTTCCCACAGCACGGCATTGAGCGGAAGCTCGCTATAGAGATGCGGAAAGAGGTCACCGCCACGCGATGGTTCGAAGACCAGCTTGTCACCAAGAGCACCGCCATCGACTGCGATGAGAAGCAAATCCTGCTGATCGGCGAAGTGGCGGGCCGCCGTTTCCTTCACCTGATCGGCCGTGGAGAAATGGATGTAGCCATCGGTCAGATCGATGGCTGCCCCTTTGAAAACGCCCTCGTGCTTTGCTGTCTGCCACAGGGCATCCGGCACGATCTTGTAGATGACAGGGGGCGTCTGGCTCATCGGGCATCTCCTTCATATCACGGCGGTTTGCCGCAAATGGTATCTGTTGTCCATCGCTTCACACAGATTTTTATCGTCGACGAGCATGTGGTGAGGCTTCACCGCAATTGAAGGCTTGTGTTGCGGCCAATTTGGCGCAATCTTAACGGCGCAGTCGCCTATCGGCCTGCGGGAGGAAGAGTCGCATGAAATGCTCTTGGGAGGGGGCGCGGCATGGCAGAACTCACGATTATCATTGCGGATGACCATCCGCTGTTTCGCGGCGCTCTGCGTCAGGCAGTGGGTGGTCTCGAAGGCAACAATAGCTTTATCGAAGCGGGCGATTTCGACGATGCGAGACGTTGCGCGGAAGAGCAGCCGGACGCCGATCTCATGCTGCTCGATCTTGCCATGCCAGGCGTCAGCGGCTTTTCCGGCCTGATGTCGTTACGCGCAGAATTTTCCAGCCTGCCCATCATCATCGTGTCGGCCACCGACGATCCGGCCACCATGCGTCGCGCCATCGAGCTTGGCGCGTCGGGCTTCATTTCCAAATCCTCCGGCATCGATGATATCCGCACAGCCATCCGGACCGTGCTGGAAGGCGATGTCTGGATTCCGGCGTCCTGTCAGTCCAGCCGCGATCAGGACGCCGATATGACGGACCTGATCAACAGGCTGAGGACGCTGACGCCGCAGCAGAGCCGCGTGCTCGGGATGCTTGCGGAAGGCCTCCTCAACAAGCAGATCGCCTATGAGTTGAATGTCTCCGAAGCGACGATCAAAGCGCATGTCTCGGCCATTTTGCTGAAGCTCAATGTGGATAGTCGGACGCAGGCGGTGATTCAGCTTTCGAAGCTGAACCAACCTGCTCTTGTCGCTTAGGAGACTGACACCGCCTCCACGTCTGCGAACGTCAGAAAAGCCCGTACGGGAAATAGCGGCGGTAGATTTCCTCCAGCCGCCCGTTGCGCGAAAGTGCTGCGAGGGCCTGGTCGAAGGCTGGCACGAGTTTGTTTTCGGGATCGACCGTCATGATCGAAAGCCCCTCGCCCAGGAATTTGTCGGACATATAGGGGCCGTCAAACATGGCGCAGCAATTGTCCGACGCGGTGCCCGCCACCCAGAAGGGCAGACGCAGACTGTCGGCAAAGATCGCATCGACCTTGCCGGTCTTCAGCGCCTCATACATGGGCTCATAGCCGGCGAAACCTGTGGCGACGACCTTGGGAAAGAACGCTTTCAGCATCGCTTCATGGCGCGAATTGATGACGACGCCGACTTTCTTGCCGGTGAGTGCCGCCGATGCCGATTGCCCTTCCAGCTTGGCGGCTTTTGACACTGCGAAACGCGCCGGCAGAAGCAGATAGGGTCGCGTGAAACTGAAGCTCTTGCGCAAATCCGACGTCGAGGCAACGCCCGACATCACGGCCTCTCCCTCGCCCAGCTCCAGCGCGGCCTCCAGTTCATCGAAGGGCAGCGCCTGAACCTGGCACTTGCTTTCAATCTTCAACTGCGCGCAGATCTCGCGGGCGAGATCGACATGGAAGCCTACCAGCCTGCCGTCCTGATCGGTGAAATTGAAGGGCGGGAAATCGACCGACATCAGAAACCGGACGCGGGGAATGGACGAGAGATCTGCACCCGGAAGACGTTCCTGCTTGTCGAAGAGCACCGGCAGGTTTCCGCTTTCGGCAAGCGCTGCGCCGCTTAGCGCAAATGCGGCCACGCACAAAATCGACGTTCGAAGACCGAGATTTTTCAATCGTGCCATCAAAGAGCGCATTCGGATGATCCGGCCCGGTATGAAGTAAAAGCGCCATCGTTCAGGGGCTGGCACGATGGTGCAGGTCAGTGACTACGCGTGTGATTATACATAAGATTCACGCAAAGCCATGCCGTCGGGGCAAGAAATTGCAGAGCCTCGACGCATCCCTCATTAAGAGCTTGGTGGTGATCCTTCGATGGCCGGGTGACCGTCAAGAAGACAAGCCCGTCATCTAATATTCAAGAAAACGTCCGCGACCTGTCATACAGCATTGTTAGGACGGCGCCGGTTTTGCTCGCTGGGCCGAAAAATTCCGCGACCAGGCCATCGTTCCTTTCCAACGAGGCTCCCCTCATGAAAACGTCGACCCTTTCTTCCTTCGTGGCATCGCTTGCTGTCGCAGCCGCGCTTGGCACCACGGCCGCCCATGCTGAAAAGACAAAATTCGAGTTCTGGTACGGCCTCTCCGGCGATCTCGGCGAGCGAGTGCAGGACGCCTGCAAGAAGTTCAACGCGTCGCAGCCGGATTACGAAATCGTCTGCACCTCGCAGAACAGCTATGACGCGACGCTGCAGAACACGATTGCCGCCTACCGCGCCAAGAAGCAGCCGACCATCGCGCAGATTTATGACGCAGGCACGCTGGACATGATGCTGTCCAAGGCCTTCGTTCCGGCCAAAAAGCTGATGGCCGACAATGGTTACAAGATCGACTGGAACAACTATTTCCCCGGCATTGCCAACTACTACGCGAGTGCTTCCGGTGAGCTGAACTCCTTCCCCTTCAATTCCTCGACCGCCGTATTTTATTATAACGTCAGCGCCTTCGAAAAGGCCGGCGTGACAGGCAAGCCGGAGACCTGGGAAGATGTGGCCGAGGCAGCCAAGAAGCTGAAGGCTGCCGGTTACGAATGCCCGCTGGCATTCAACTTCGATCCCTGGCCGCTGGTCGAACAGTTTTCCGCCATCCACGACCAGCCGATCGCGACCGAAGGCAATGGCTATAAGGGCCTGAATGCGGAACTCGTGGTCAACAAGACCAAGGTCGTTGATGAACTGAAGTTCTTCAAGAAGATGCAGGACGAGAAGCTCTTCGTCGTCAAGACCAAGACGCTCGGCATGGATCCAATCCCCTCCTTCACATCGCAGACATGCCAGATGGCGATGAGCTCGATTGCCGACCACGGCACCGTCGGCAAGACGCTGCCGGAAGGCGTGAAGTGGAATGTCGCCATGTTGCCGGTCTTCAAGGGTACCGAGCGCAAGAAGTCGCTCGTTGGCGGCGCTTCGCTGTGGGTCATGGCTGGCCGCCCGGACGCGGAATACAAGGGTGCTGCGGCATTCCTCAACTTCATCGCCCAGCCGGACATGGTCGAGTGGTGGTCCACCGTCACCGGCTACATTCCCGTCACCAAGACCGGCTTCGAGAGCATGAAGAAGAACGGCTTCTACGACAAGGCGCCGTATAAGGGCCGTGAAATCGCCATTGAAAGCCTGACGCTGACCGAGCCGACCGACACGACGCGCGGCATCCGCCTCGGCAATTTCACGCAGATCCGCAAGGAACTCTCCACCGCACTTGAGGCGATCTACATGCAGAACGGCGACGTTCAGCAGGAACTCGACAAGGCTGTCGAGCGCTCCAATGTCGGCCTGCGCCGCTTCGAAAAGACCTTTGCCGGCGTTTCCATCAACTAAGCGCTCCCCAAAAGTGCCACCCGTCAACGCGGGTGGCACGACAATCCAGATTGTCTATTGGAATTTCCATGGAAAAGCGCTCCGTCTTCAAGAGCACCTGGCTACCCCTACTTTTTGCCCTGCCGCAGCTCGTCCTCATTGCCCTGTTCTTCTATTGGCCCGCCGTGGCTGTGGTGAACTGGGCCTTCACGCTGGAGCCGCCTTTCGGTGGGGCCGCGGAATTTGTCGGGCTTGCCAATTTCTACGAGACCTTCGCCGATCCGCTTTATTGGAACTCGGTCACCGTTAGTCTGATCTTTGCCATTGTCGGCCCGTTCTTCGCCATTCTCATCGGGCTTACCCTTGCGCTGGCGGTCGATCGACAACTGCCGGGCTCAGGCTTCTTCCGCGTTCTCTACATATTGCCCTTTGCGATTGCCGGTCCTGCGGCCGGTATGGCGTTTCGCTTCATCCTGTCGCCGGAACGCGGGCTCGCCGCCTCGCTGAACGCCATCTATCCAGATATCTGGAACCCGGCGAAATATGGCAGCCATGCCCTGGCGCTGGTCATCATCATCTTCATCTGGAAGTGGGCAGGCTATACCTTCATCTTCCTGCTGGCCGGACTGCAATCGGTCCCGCGAAGCCTGACAGAAGCGGCTGCGATGGATGGCTCCGGGCCAATCCGCCGCGCCATCGATATTCAGGTGCCACTCCTGGCGCCCACCCTCTTCTTTTTGACCGTGACCATGATGACGGAGGGCTTCGTCGGCTCCGACACATTCGGTATCGTGCACCACACGACCGGCGGCGGTCCGAACCATGCGACCGAGGTCATGGTGTTCCGCATCGTGCAGGAAGCGTTCCAAGGGCTCAACTATTCCGGCGCATCGGCGCAGAGCATCATTCTCATCGGCCTCATCATGGTCTTCACCTTCATCCAGTTCCGCTTCATCGAGCGGCGCGTGCATTACAAGTGAGACGGCGATGATCCAACGCACTCCCTACGCCGATGCCTTTACCTACGGGCTGATGATCATCGGTTTCCTGCTCTTGATCGGCCCCTTCATCGTTATCATTTCCGGCGCCAGCCAGTCGCTGCAGCAGATCAACAGCATACCCTTCAGCTTCATGCCAAGCGATCGACTGTTTGAGAACATGCACGCGGCCTGGAACCGCGCCAATCTCGGCAATGCCATGCTCAACAGCTTCATCATGGCCTCGCTGGTAACCGTCGGCAAAGTTGCGCTGTCGGCCCTCACAGCCTTCGCCATCGTCTTCTTCCGCTCGCCGCTGCGGCACGTGTTTTTCTGGACGGTGTTCATTACGCTGATGCTGCCGCTGGAGGTGCGTGTGGTGCCAACCTATGCGGTGGCCGCCGACATGTTCCATCCCTTCGCGCTCCTGATCAACGCGGTCTCCGGCATCGACATCAAGATCGAGTGGAATCTCTTGAATTCCTATGCGGGCCTGACGCTGCCGCTGATCGCCACCGCCACCGGCACATTCCTCTACCGTCAGTTCTTCATGACGTTGCCGGACGAGCTGGCCGAGGCGGCGCGCATGGATGGCTCCGGACCGATGCGCTTCTTTGTCGATATGATCCTGCCGCTGTCACGCACCAATATGCTGGCGCTGACGACGATCATGTTCGTCTATGGCTGGAACCAGTATCTCTGGCCCCTCCTGATGGTGACCGATCCGTCCTACAAGACAGTGATGATGTCGCTCTCCAGTCTCCTCCCTTCCGAAAACGGCACGCCTGACTGGAACGTCACGCTTGCCGGTTCCCTCATCATCATGTTGCCGCCGCTTCTCGTCGTCGGGCTTTTGCAGCGCTGGTTCGTGCGCGGCCTCGTCTCCACCGAGAAATGACAGTTTAAAAGAACAGGAGTGCCAAACCATGGCGCAGATCGACATTCGTCAGGTGCATAAATCCTACGGCAAGACCAAGACGCTGCATGGGGTCGACCTCATCTTTCCGTCCGGAGAATTCGTCGTCATTCTCGGGCCTTCCGGCTGTGGCAAATCCACTCTGCTGCGCATGATTGCCGGGCTGGAAGACATTACGGGCGGGGAAATCGCCATTGCCGGCAAGGTGGTGAACCGCCTGGAACCGCGTGAGCGTGGCTGCGCCATGGTGTTCCAGAACTATGCGCTCTATCCGCATATGACGGTTTCCGACAATATCGGCTATGCGCTGAAGGTCGCAGGCGTCGCCAAGGCCGAACGCCGCCGCAGGATCGAGGAAACGGCGAAGATCGTCGGCCTGTCCGACTATCTGGAGCGCAAGCCCGCCGCATTGTCTGGCGGTCAGCGTCAGCGCGTTGCCATGGCGCGCGCCATCATTCGCGAGCCGGATGTGTTTCTCTTCGACGAGCCGCTGTCCAACCTCGACGCCAAACTGCGCGTCACCATGCGCGCCGAAATCCGCAGGCTGCATCAAAGGCTCTCCGCGACATCGGTGTTCGTCACCCATGATCAGGTGGAGGCGATGACGCTGGCGGATCGGCTGGTGATCATGAATAAGGGCAATGTCGAACAGGTGGGGCAGCCGCTCGACATCTATAACCGACCAGCGAGCACCTTCGTCGCCTCCTTCATCGGCTCTCCCGCCATGAACCTCTTCAACGCCAAGGTGGATCGTGACACTGCTTGCCTAAGCTTCGGCAACTGGACGAGTTCCATGCCGGTGGAAATCGCACGTGCCGCCTCAGGCGAGGACATCATTGCCGGTATTCGACCGGAGCAGTGCATCGTCACCCGCAATGGCGAGGGAATCTCGGCCGTGGTGGATTTCGTCGAGGAACTCGGCTCCGGGCGCATCGTCTATGCCGATATTCGCGGCCAGATCTTTGCCGCTGCGATTGGCGAAGACCTCACCGTCCGCCCAGGCGACAGGGTCATGCTGCAGTTTCCCGCAGCACATCTGCACTTTTTCGATCCCAGCACCGAACGGCGGATCGATCCCGATCTCGCATCGGCCAACCGAGCCGGCGTCACCCACCAGGATATTCTGGCCCATAGTGCCTGAATGTCGTTAGCTTCATAGACCGCATCAAGGAAACGCACATGACCTCCATCATTTCCGCCGTCGGCTTTTGCAATGCCACAGGGCGCGGCGATCTCTCCACCCTGGACTCGTCCCTGAAGATCATTGCCGATACCGGCGCCAGCGCCTGCGAGATTGGCATCTATGGCGAGGAAATCATTTCCGGCGGCCGTATCATTGAAGACCGGGCGCAGCGCGTCCGAGATATCGTCAGGCAGTATGCGTTCAAGAAGCTGTCCCTGCACGGCCAGATCGTCTCCAACTTCATGGATCGCGAGCACCTGCATCTGCAGAAAAAGGTCGTTCGCGCCATGCTCGAACTCTGCGACCGGCTGGGTGCTGGCGTGCTCGTCCACCACAGCGGCAACGCGATCCTCACCGATGGCGTGAATGGCAGCGATCTCGACCAGATGGAGCGTGAGGCTCTTTTTGAAATGGCTGAGATTGCCAAGACCTATGGCGTGCGCATCGTGTTGGAAAACATCTTCACCACGGAAGACGGCCAATACCGTCAGACGCCATCGCAAGTGGCCGAAACCGTGAAGGCGGTCGGCCACGCCAATCTTGCCGCCCTGATCGACTTCAGCCACGCCTATATTGAATCCACCTTCAAGGGCCTCAATTTCCGCGACGAGCTGCGCGCCATGGCGCCCGTGACCGGCCATCTGCATGTGCATGACAGCTTCGGCCTGCCCTACACGATGAAAAAATTCTACCACCCGGCAGAAGCCACAGCACTCGGCATCGGCGACCTTCACCTGCCGATCGGCTGGGGCGATATCGACTGGGACGACATCTTCTCCGAACTCTCCTTCCTTCCCGACACCACCCTCATCATGGAAATCGGCGCAGAGCGCTTTGCCGACCAGCAACCCGCTTGCCTGGAGCGCGCCATGAAGCTGGCAGATGCGGTGAACAAGCGGTAACCGCCACTCATGAGAGCGAAGGACCGCATGCGCTGGTCCCTCGCGCTCCAAAAATCATGTCGAGGCACGATGCCGTGACAGGATTGAAGTGCCGATCCTCCCTTCATACCTAAAAGCATGTCGCGCAAAAGTGTGCAGCGGTTTTGCGATAACGACATGCGATAACAAGGACCTAAAGCGTATGAGCGAATCTGAAAGATCGCGATACGCTTTAGACCGCCTGGACCGCGCCTTGATGGGCGCGGCCCCTCACCGCTGCCGCATGGTCTGCGTTCCTCAGGTCGCTATGAAGGACATTGCCTCATGAAGATGTGACCCGTGCGCCGACGCACAAGGAGCGCCGCGCTTCGTATCGACAAGGGAGCGGGCGTGACGGCCAGCGGGAACGGCCCCCTTCGGTTATGCGAAAGAAAAGTGACGCAACCTGCGAAATACACAACCAAAAGAAGAACATCGATAAAAGTGAAAACTTTTCGTTGACCGCAGCAGAGAACTGCCCTATAGATACATCATCGATCTTTTGCTTGCCGAGCTTTGTCTACCGCGCGATTGGCACCGCGCTCTAAGCGAACTTCTCTTTCAAAAATAGTCGGTTTTTACCCGCGTGGCATTCGTTGCGCGGTCGTTCACTCTATGCTTTGAAAGGGTTCATTATGACCACTGGCACAGTTAAATGGTTCAATTCCACAAAGGGCTTCGGCTTCATTCAGCCTGACAATGGCGGCGCTGACGCGTTCGTTCACATTTCGGCTGTCGAGCGCGCAGGAATGCGCGAACTCGTCGAAGGCCAGAAGATTGGCTTCGAACTCGAACGCGACAACAAGTCGGGCAAGATGTCTGCGACCAATCTGCAGTCCGCATAAGTGAGATCCGCTTCCCTTTGACCACGGATGTACTGGCACTGCCGGGAGCAATTTCATTCGAGGCCAGGCGTTTCGCCTGGCCTTTTTCATTTCGGCATTTGGCCGGAAAGGTAAATACCCCATGACACAAACACACAGCAAATCCCGCCAGCAGGCGGAGCTGGCCTTCGGCAAGCTTCAGACGCCATTCTTCGCAAAAAATCATGCCGCCGATGAACTGCAAGCTGCCGTCGATGCGCGGGACGCGAAGACAGCCCGGCTAAAGGCCGCCCGCCTTGCAAAAGAATTGGCGGACCGCAAATCTGCAGTCGCCGCTCTGATTACCAAGCGTACCAAGAAAACGCCGTCGGCCCGTCCCGCGTCCTGATCGTTCAGACTCGCTCCTTACGCTTTACACCTTTGTTTTGTCGCATGCCGTTATCGCAAAACCGCATCGCGCTTTTGCGCGACATCACCGGTGAGAGCCAAGAAATCCAGCAACACAGGTGGGAAGCATGTCAACAACGACAGCCAACGAACTCAACGCGACCAACACTGCCTGGCAGATCGCGATGCAGGAAATCCTTCGGGTGGTGATCCGTGACCTTTACCACGCCAAGGGCGAAGCGCATTTCAAGGAACATATCGAGCGCATCGAAACGGCAGCGGTCGACAGTATCCAGACGGATCTGAGGTTTCGCGGCACGGACGAATGGACGGAACTCCTCGTCAAGGAAAAAGCCAGCAACTTCGTGACATCCTTGCTGACGTCGTTCACGTACGACCACGCTTGAATGGTGGCTCGTTCGGGGCCTTTCACCTGAACGCTCCACACCATGTACGGCAACAAATACACTAAAAAAAATTTTAAAAAGGCAGCTGGAGCGGGTGAAGGGAATCGAACCCTCGTATTCAGCTTGGGAAGCTGCTGCTCTACCATTGAGCTACACCCGCATATCCGAAAACTTCCGATAGAACGGCGCGGCTGTCAAGGCGAGCCGCAGATCGTTTTTCTATCGAAATCCCTTCAGACAGATCACTCCGCGCGGAAATGCTTGGAGAGCTTCAGGCCCTGGGCCTGGTAGTTGGAACCGAGGCCAGTGCCGTAGAGACCTTCAGGTTTGGTCAGCATATGTTCATAGACAAGGCGACCGACAATTTGGCCGTGTTCAAGGATGAAGGGCACCTCGTGGCTTCTGACTTCCAAGACGGCCCGGCTGCCGGTGCCGCCGGCGCTGGCGTGGCCGAAGCCGGGGTCGAAGAAGCCCGCATAGTGGACGCGGAATTCGCCGACCAACGGATCGAAAGGCGTCATCTCGGCAGCATAAAGCGGAGGTACGTGCACGGCTTCGCGCGACACGAGGATGTAGAATTCATCCGGATCGAGGATCAGTTCGGCGCGACCGCGCGAGTAGAGCGGCTCCCAGAAATCCAGAACGTCGTGGGCTGCCTTCTGGTCCACATCGACAACCGCGGTGTGGTGCTTGCCGCGATAACCGATGAGGCCGTTGCCGCCAAAACCTTGCAGATCGATGGACAGCGCGATCCCTCCGCCCGATACGTTCGGCGTGTCGCTGGCGACGAGGATCTCGCTCTCGTGCAGCGCCTGCAATTCACCTTCGTTCAACAGCGAATGACCAATGCGGAAGCGGATCTGCGACAGGCGCGAGCCCTGGCGCACGACGATCGGGAAGGTGCGCGGGCTGACTTCCAGATAAAGAGGCCCCTGATAGCCTGCAGGGATCTTGTCGAACTCCTGCGCGTGGTCGGTGATGACGCGGGTGAAGATATCGAGGCGGCCGGTGGAGCTTTTCGGATTGGCGGACGCGGACATGTCCGCGGGCAGCGCCAGCGTTTCCATCAGTGGCACGATATAGACGCAACCGGTTTCCAGCACCGCACCTTCGCTGAGGTCAATCTCATGCAGGCGCAGCCGATCCAGCTTCTCAATCACTTTAGTCGATGGGCCGGGCATGAAGCTTGCGCGCACCCGGTAGGCTTTCGCACCGAGACGCAGGTCGAGGCTTGCCGGCTGCACCTGGTCCACATCCAGCGCTCGCTCGCTCTTCAGGTGGCCGGAAGAAAACAGCGCCCGTATCGCGCCATCGGCCAGAATACCCGTGGTTCTCGTCATCGTCAGTGTCCCTGTTCCGCGCAGACAAAATCAAAAGCAGGCCATTGACGCAAGTTGTTAACGGCAGTATGGCAAGCTTATCCCGTGGTGATTTGGCCGGTCGGCTTGCAGCCACGTTAAACAAGTGGCTAAAAAGACCGGGTGCTTGGAACCGGTCTGCTTTTGCGACCGGTTTTTTTGTTTGAAGGTGATCACATGAGCAAGAAATGGCGCCCGGCAACTCAACTCGTACATGGCGGTACGCTGCGCTCCCCCTACGGTGAAACGTCAGAAGCACTCTATCTGACCCAGGGCTTCGTCTATGAAAGCTCGGAAGCGGCGGAAGCGCGCTTCAAGGGCGAAACAGACGGTTTCATCTATGCGCGCTATGCAAGCCCCACCAATGACATGTTCGAAAAGCGCATGTGCTTGCTGGAAGGTGCCGAAGACGCGCGCGCCACGGCATCCGGCATGGCTGCTGTCAGCGCTGCCATTCTCTGCCAGCTGAAGGCCGGCGATCACATCGTTGCCGCACGCGCGCTTTTCGGCTCCTGCCGCTGGGTCGTCGAAACGCTGGCACCGAAATACGGCATCGAATGCACGCTGGTCGACGGCCGCGATCTTGCCAATTGGGAAAAGGCGATCAAGCCGAATACAAAGCTGTTCTTCCTTGAAAGCCCGACCAACCCGACGCTGGAAGTGGTGGATATTGCTGGCGTTGCCAAGCTTGCCAACCAGATCGGCGCGAAGGTCGTCGTTGACAACGTGTTTGCCACGCCGCTCTTCCAGAAGCCGCTTGAGCTTGGCGCGCATATCGTCGTCTATTCCGCCACCAAGCACATCGACGGGCAGGGTCGCTGCCTTGGCGGCGTGGTGCTGTCGGACAAGACGTGGATCGAGGAAGAACTTCAGGATTACTTCCGCCACACCGGCCCGGCGCTTTCCCCCTTTAACGCATGGACGCTGCTGAAGGGTATCGAGACGATGCCGCTGCGCGTCAAGCAGCAGACGGCGAATGCCGGCAAGATCGCAGACTTCCTGGCGGAGCAGAACAAGGTCGCCAAAGTCATTTATCCGGGCCGTGCCGACCATCCGCAGGCCGACATCATTGCGCGGCAGATGTCCGGCGGTTCGACGCTCGTCTGCTTCGAATTGAAGGGCGGCAAGGAAGCGGCTTTCAAGCTTCAAAACGCACTGGACGTCGTCAAGATTTCCAACAATCTCGGTGATGCGAAGAGCCTGATCACCCATCCGGCCACCACGACCCACAAGAACCTGACGGATGAGGCACGCGCCGAACTCGGCATTTCCGGTGGCACGCTGCGACTGTCTTGCGGTATCGAAGACACCGACGACCTGCTGGACGATTTCGCCGCGGCGCTGGCGAAGGTTTCTGCCTAAAGCGGGCCGCGATCTTTCAGATTCGCTTTGTACGCTTTAGGTCTTTGTTTATCGCTTGTTTTCGCAAAACCGCTGCACAATTTTGCGAGACATACTTCATACTGAATGCCCGGTGAGCGATCACCGGGCAATTTTTTCTCGTTTTCCAAGGCGTCTGCTCGTCACACGAGTTCCGCTCTAAACCCACATTATTTTAGAGAAACTCCTATTTCTCTACTCTCTTTTCACGAATTTGTGCGTATTGAATGAAGAAACAATCCAGATACGCAACGCTTTAGCCTCGTAACGCATTGAAACTACGCAGATCGGCTCAACGGACATTCCCGTCCCTCATTCGGTGTAGTAGAATAAAATGCTAGAGGCAGAGACAGCCAAGGTCGCGAATATGTATCGTGCATCGACAAAAGAGATAGAGGTCACCGTCGAGCCGTATTATCTCGAAGAACAATCGGACCCGGACGATAGCCGTTACGTCTGGGGATACACGGTCGTGATCACGAACAACTCCAACCAGGCGGTGACGCTGGTGAACCGCTACTGGCATATCACCGACCAGAATGGCGTGGTGGACGAAGTGTCTGGACCAGGCGTGGTTGGTGAACAACCGCATCTGCGTCCCGGCGACAGTTACGAGTATTCTTCCGGTTGCCCGCTGGATACGCCTTCAGGAATGATGTTCGGTCATTACGAGATGGAGACCGACAAGGGCGACATATTCACCGTAGAAATTCCAGCCTTTTCGCTGGACAGCCCAGGCCTTGCGCGCGTGTTGAACTGAGCGGGGCTTTCACCCCGCTCCTGATCTTCACCCCTGAAGTTCCTCGACAGGATATTGATAGGTTGTCGAGCAGAACTCACAGCTGACCGAGACGACGCCATCTTCCTGGCTATCCTCGATTTCTTCCGCCGAAAATCCAGACAGCACGCCCTTGATCTTCTCGCGCGAGCAGTTGCATTTGTCGATGATCGACTGCGGCTCGTAGACGCGCACGCCCTGCTCATGGAAGAGCCGGAACAGCAGACGTTCTACCGGCACCTGCGGGTCGGTCAGCTCGTCGGTATCCACCGTGTCGATCAGCGCCACCGCTTCGGTCCATGCGTCGTCGTCGGCTTCTGCGAACGACGTCTCATCGCCATCGCCGCCGTGAAGGTCGCGGGTGCGCAGGCGCTCCGGCGCCTGAGGCAGGAACTGCGCGATGATGCCACCCGCACGCCAGCCGCGGCGCGGCTTACCTTCGCTGTCACGGTCGAAGAACTCTGCCACACCGAGGCGCACCCGTGTCGGCAATTGTTCCGACTGTCGGAAGTAAACACTGGCGATTTCCTCGAGCGACGAGCCATCCAGCGGCACGATGCCCTGATAGGGCTGCATGCCAATCCCCTGGTCAATGGTGAAAGCGAGAATGCCAGTGCCGAGGAGCTGCTCAGGCGATGTCTCCCCAGCCGCCGTCGCCTGCGCCAGACGCTCATCGTCGAAGCGGGCATAGGCGCGCATGTTCTCAGGCGCGGTAAAATCCGCCACCAGGAGATCCACCGGACCATCGCCCTTGGTTTGCACCGTGAGCTTGCCGGAGAATTTGAGCGACGTGCCGATCAGCGCCGTGAGCACCAGAGCCTCCGCCAGAAGCCGGGCGACGACGGGCGGATAGTCATGGCGCTGCAAAATAGCGTTCAGCAACGGACCGACCTGCACCGCGCGGCCACGAATGTCGAGCCCTTCTACCTGGAAGGGGACGACCTTGTCGTCGCCGGCAAAGTTCATATCATCCAGTTCTACGGTCACGTCCGCCATGCTTCTGCTCCTTCGACCCTGCTTTCCCCTGTTCGGAAACGATCGCCACGTTTTCGGCCGCGGCCAGCAGGTCTCTTGTCCGGTTTCCGCAAAGATAGAGCGGAGAATGGCAAAACAAAGCCATCCCCGGCCCAAATGTCGCGATAAACGATTGATGAAACGCCGCCGTGAACCGGCAGCACTGGTTGGCGTAAAGATGGGGCGTTGCGCTGGAAATTCAAGTTCCAGGCTCCGCCCTCACTCTTAGCCTACGCTCGGCCTCAGATGACGCCCATGCACCAGGCGATCACGGCCTTTTGCGCGTGCAGGCGATTTTCCGCCTCATCGAAGACCACCGATTGCGGGCCGTCGATCACCGCATCGGTCACTTCCTCACCGCGGTGCGCGGGCAGGCAGTGCATGAAGAGTGCCTCGCTATTGGCCTTCTTCATCAGCGCTTCATTGACCTGATAGGGCTGGAAGATATTGTGGCCGCGCGCCTTGTGCTCCTGGTTCATGGAAACCCAGGTGTCGGTGACGATGCAGTCCGAACCAGCGACAGCGCGCTCGGCATCATGGCAGAGCATGACCTCGCCACCATTGTTGCGTGCCCAATTGAGGTACTTGTCCAAAGGCTCCGAGCCCATCGGCACAGCCATGTTCATCTTGTAGCCGAAGCGGGCAGAGCCTTCGACCAGCGAATGCAACACGTTGTTGCCGTCGCCCGTCCAGGCAATGGTCTTGCCCTTCACAGGGCCACGATGCTCTTCGAAGGTCATGATATCGGCCATGATCTGGCACGGATGCGTCTCGTCCGTCAGGCCATTGATGACCGGAACAGTGGCGTGTTCGGCAAGCTCCAGCAGACGCGAGTGGTCGGTGGTGCGGATCATGATGGCATCGACATAGCGCGACAGCACCTTGGCGGTATCGCCAATGGTCTCGGCGCGGCCGAGCTGCATTTCGGTGCCGGAGAGAAACAGCGTTTCACCGCCAAGCTGGCGCATGCCGACATCGAAGGACACGCGGGTGCGCGTCGATGGCTTTTCGAAGATCATCGCCAGCATCTTGCCGGCCAGTGGCTTTTCTGCCGTTCCGTTCTTTGTCGCGATCTTGCGGCTCTTGGCGTCTTCAAGAATGAGCCGCAGGTCTTCCGAACCGACGGCCGAAAGGTCAAGGAAATGCTTTGCCATTTAATTTAGTCCCATCAATGCGGGCCACCCTTTACGCCGGCCCTCGATGCGCCCCGTGTCAGGCGCTCTTTGCCAGTTTGGTGGTGAGTGCTTCGGCGGCCTTCTCGATGCGCGCAAGCCCGTCACGCGCCTCTTCAGCCGTAACCACGAGCGGCGGCAACAGACGGATGACGTTATCGCCCGCAGGAACGCCAAGAAGATGCTCCGCACGCATCGCCTGAAGCAGATCGCCGGATGGAACCCGCGCCTTGATGCCAAGCAGCAAACCTTCGCCACGGATTTCCTCGATCACATCCGGATAGCGATCCTTCAGCGACGCCAGCCCCTGGCGGAAGATCAGCGCGACATCGCGCACATGCTCGATGAAGCCATCGGCGAGAACAATGTCCAGCACGGCATTGCCGGCGGCCATGGCCAGCGGATTGCCGCCATAGGTCGTGCCATGCGAACCTGCGGTCATGCCGGAAGCGGCTTCCGCCGTTGCCAGGCATGCGCCGAAGGGAAAGCCGCCGCCAATGCCTTTGGCAACGGCCATGATGTCAGGTGCGACACCCGAGCGCTCATAGGCAAAGAACTTGCCCGTACGGCCTACACCGGTCTGCACTTCGTCGAAGATCAACAACAGGCCATGCTCTTCACACAGCGCCCGAAGCGCACGCAGAAACTCGGGCTGAACGACACGGATACCGCCTTCGCCTTGGATCGGTTCGATCAGGAGTGCAGCCGTTTCCGGCACGATGGCAGCTTTCAGTGCTTCGAGATCACCGAACGGCACCTGGTCGAAACCTTCGACCTTTGGGCCGAAGCCCTCCAGATATTTCGCCTGGCCGCCAGCTGCGATGGTGGCGAGCGTACGGCCATGGAACGCGCCTTCGAAGGTGATGATGCGGAGTTTTTCCGGATGGCCGTGGGTGTACTGATAACGGCGTGCCGTCTTGATGGCGCATTCCAGCGCTTCCGCACCGGAGTTGGTGAAGAACACCTTGTCGGCGAATGTCGCATCCGTCAGACGCTTTGCCAGCACTTCCTGACCTGCAACCTCATAGAGGTTGGACAGGTGCCAGACCTTTTCCACCTGCGCCTTTAAGGACTCAACCATATGGGGATGGCTGTGGCCGACGGAGGTCACGGCAACGCCCGCACCGAAATCGAGATATCGCTCGCCGCTTTCCGCGATCAGCCAAACGCCCTCGCCTCGTTCGAAGCGCAGGGGGGCTCTGGAAAACGTATCGAACAACGGCCCGGATTTGGGGGCAGCTTCGGCCATGGCGACATCACTCCTTACGTCAAGTCGGGACAGACGACTGTCAATAGGGCTATCGGGTTATCCCTGCCCTGAAAATCAAAAATGCCGCCTCGCGGCGGCTTGCATGCTGTCTTCATTGCCAGCGCACTATTGTCACTTCCCCGCCTAATGTCAACAAATCTCGGCACTTTCGGCCCGTCTCAAGCTCTGGTAGGCGCGTTGCGCGCGGCCACCAACTGTTGCCTTTCTGACTCACAGGGGAAGCAAGTTGGGGAAAACCGGAAAATCGATTCCAGATGATTCCCGCGACTCTTGTCACGGAGTCAACCGACGATTAGGTTAACCGTCAATTACTAGACTGCAATGCGGCGGAACTAGTCACCTACAATCTGGCGAATGGCCTGCGCGTGGTTCACTCCACGGCATCGTGGGTGGATTCTGCCCGAGAACAACGCGACGAGCGGAGAAGCGGCATGAACTGGACGGACGAACGCGTAGAAAAGCTCAAGAGATTATGGTCCGAAGGGCTTAGCGCAAGCCAGATCGCAGCACAACTAGGCGGTGTGAGCCGCAATGCCGTCATCGGCAAGGTTCACCGCCTCAACCTGCCAGGTCGCGCCAAGGCCGGTGGCACGGTCGCCACATCGCGCCCAGCAGCAAAGCGTCCGGCGGCAGCGCCGCGTCCGGCGAGCTATGCGGCTCCAGCCCGCGCTGCGACGAACCGTCCGGTACCTGCCCGTAACACGGGTGCGCTGGCTTTCAAGGAAGATATGGACATCGACACGGTCGAGCCCATGGAATATGCCCGCTCTTCCAACAACGTCGTTATTCCGATTTCGCGTCGCCTGACGCTGACGGAATTGACCGAGCGCACCTGCAAGTGGCCTGTCGGCGACCCGCTTAAGGACGACTTCCATTTCTGCGGCTGCGAAGCGTCCGAAGCTTCGCCCTACTGCAAGTTCCACGCGAAAATGGCTTATCAGCCGGTGAGCGAACGCCGTAAGGCGTAAGGTTCTCTCAAAACGATTACAGAAAGCGGGCTTCGGTCCGCTTTTTTTTGTTGGCCCGTCTCCCCCGTCCTCAAATAATCAAAACTTGCCCGCAGCAGCGATTGTGCCCAGACTATCGTCATGGATGCGATCGATATGCTGGACGACTATATCTCGACGCTGTGGGCAAAAGCCGTCGACACGCCATTCCCGCCGATCCCGCGTCGCCGGTGCGGAGACGCAACCGTCTATGTCGAATGCCGACGCGGACGCTACTGGCTGATTTGCGAGGAGCGCGGGGAAGAGTATTGGCGTCGTGAAGCCACGGACATGGACGATGCCGCGTTCCAGCTGATATCCATCGTGTTGCAGGCGAGTTGGTGCGCGACCGCGAGCTGGAGTTTCGGGAACACACGGCCCGCTGTTTCTCTGGATCGAATGACTACTCGCGCTGGAACTGGATGTATCAGGAAATCGAGCTGATGAGCGCCATCAAAGACAGCTACGGCACCCGAACCATGGCCAACTATCTGGACGTGCTGCGACAAAGCCCGCTGTCGCAGGACGAGATAGAGGCCGCGCGATATCCCATCCCGTGATCATTCATATGACGCCAGCAAGTCTGGCGTCACAGGATCGAGGCACTTCACCACCGGGTTAAGCGCTCCCGAGACGATCACGCTTCCATGGAATAGCCGGCGCCGCGAACGGTGCGGATGACATCCTGCATACTGGAGAAATTCAGCGCCTTACGCAGGCGGCCGACATGGACGTCCACCGTGCGTTCATCCACATAGATATCGTGTCCCCAGACGCCATCGAGAAGCTGGGAACGGGAGAACACACGGCCGGGCGAGGTCATGAGGAACTCCAGCAGGCGGAATTCGGTTGGTCCAAGACGGACTTCGCGGCTCTTGCGGTGAACGCGGTGCGTCTCGCGGTCGAGTTCGATATCGCCGCATTTCAGCACGGAGGACAGAACCTCCGGCTTGGCGCGGCGCAACATCGCCTTGACGCGTGCCATCAACTCCGGTGTCGAGAAGGGCTTGACGACATAGTCGTCCGCGCCCGTTGCCAGGCCCCGAACCCGTTCACTTTCCTCGCCACGCGCCGTCAGCATGATGATCGGCAGGCGTTCGGTTTCCGGGCGCATGCGCAGGCGGCGGCAAAGCTCGATTCCGGAGACACCGGGCAACATCCAGTCGAGGATCAAAAGATCCGGCGTGCGTTCCTGAAGGCGGATTTCCGCCTCGTCGCCACGCGGAATGGTGTCGACATCATAGCCTTCGGATTCGAGATTGTAACGGAGGAGGACGCTCAGCGCCTCCTCATCTTCGACAACGGCGATTTTCGGCACCATGGCTCCAGATCCTATCTGTCGCTTACTCGGTCACAGCGCCGAGCGTGTTGGAACTATCGTCCTTCGGACGCTCACCCGCCGGCTGGCTGCCGGTGGTCATGTAGTAGATGGTCTCGGCAATGTTGGTGGCGTGGTCGCCGACGCGCTCGATGTTCTTGGCGCAGAACAGAAGATGCGTGCAGGTGGTGATGTTGCGTGGATCTTCCATCATGTAGGTCAGAAGCTCGCGGAAGAGCGAGGTGTACATGGCGTCGATTTCCTCGTCTCGCTCGCGGATGGCCTGGGCTTTTTCCGCCGAACGCGTGGAGTAGACGTCCAGCACTTCCTTCAACTGCACCAGCGCCAGTTCCGACAGATGCTCAAGGCCGCGCGCCAGCTTGCGCGGGACGCCTGTGCCAGCAACCGCAATCACACGCTTGGCGGTGTTTTTGCCGAGATCGCCGACACGCTCGAGGTCTGCGGCAATGCGCAGCGACCCGATGATTTCGCGAAGGTCTGCTGCCATCGGCTGACGCTTGGCAATGGTGACGATCGCCTTATCGCCGATTTCACGCTCGGCGTGATCCAAGATCGTATCGTCCGAGATGACTTTCTGCGCCAGCGCCGCATCGGAATTGACGAGGGCGCGCACGGCATCGGCGCACATCTGCTCGGCCAGCCCGCCCATTTCGGCGATCCGGCGGCTAAGGAACTTCAGCTCCTCGTCATAGGCTGACATGATGTGGGAATGTGTCGGCATGTTCGTGGTCTCCAGTTTCGAGACGCCCTGTCGCAAGCCTTCTCAACGGCTCAAGCGACGGGCGCGGTGTGATGCGCAAGCGACAGCAGGATCAGCCGAACCGGCCCATAATGTAGTCCTGGGTGCGCTGATCATCCGGGTTGGTGAACATCTTGTCCGTATCGTTCTCCTCAACAAGGTGGCCGAGGTGGAACATGGCGGTGCGCTGTGAAACGCGAGCGGCTTGCTGCATCGAGTGGGTCACGATGACGATGGTGTAGTTGGCGCGAAGCTCGTGGATCAGTTCTTCCACCTTGGCGGTCGCGATCGGGTCGAGCGCAGAGCATGGCTCATCCATAAGGATGACTTCCGGCGAGACGGCAACGGCGCGCGCGATGCACAGGCGCTGTTGCTGGCCACCGGAAAGGCCGGTGCCGGATTCGTGCAAACGATCCTTGGCCTCGTTCCAGAGACCCGCCTTTTGCAGGCTGGACTCGACGATCTGGTCCATATCCGCCTTGTTGCGGGCAAGACCGTGAATGCGCGGGCCATAGGCGATGTTTTCATAGATCGACTTCGGGAACGGGTTCGGCTTCTGGAACACCATGCCCACACGAGCGCGAAGCTCGACCACATCGATTGCAGGATCGTAGATGTCTTCACCGTCAAGCGTGATCTGACCGGTCACGCGGCAGCCGTCGATCGTGTCGTTCATCCGGTTCAGCGTGCGCAGGAAGGTGGACTTGCCGCAGCCCGACGGGCCGATAAGAGCCGTCACTGTGTTCTCGCGAACGTTGAGATTCACATCGTAAAGGGCGCGCTTCTCGCCGTAGTAAACGGAAACGTCCTTGCCGATCATCTTATGGGAAACTTCATTCATTTTCTTGTCCAGCGCCTTTTCAACTGCTGCTTCCGACAACATGTTCATTGTTCCGTTCTCCCTTGGTTCTTATCGCATTTCCAGATGGAAAACCGGTATCCACTTTTCCTCGAAATGCTTTACCAGCGCCGTTCGAAGCGGCGACGCAGCAGGATTGCGCCCACATTCATCACCAGGAGGAACATAAGCAGGATGATGATAGCGCCAGATGTTCTTTCGACAAAGGCGCGCTCGGCTTCGTTCGCCCACATATAGATCTGAACCGGCAGGGCCGTTGCAGGATCGAGCGGGGTCGTGGGGTAATTCGCCACGAAGGCCACCATGCCGATGAGAAGAAGCGGCGCGGTTTCGCCAAGCGCGTGGGCAAGGCCGATGATGGTGCCGGTCAGGATACCGGGCATGGCCAGCGGCAGCACGTGGTGGAAGATAGTCTGCATCTTCGAGGCACCAAGACCGAGCGCCGCTGCGCGGATCGAAGGCGGCACGGCTTTCAAGGCAGCGCGCGTTGCGATGATGATGGTCGGCAGCGTCATCAGTGTCAGCACCAGACCGCCCACCAGCGAGGCAGAGCGCGGGAAGCCCATAAAATTGATGAACACCGAGAGACCGAGCAGACCATAAACGATGGACGGCACCGCAGCCAGATTGTTGATGTTGACCTCGATGAGGTCCGTCAGGCGGTTCTTCGGCGCAAATTCTTCCAGGTAGATGGAAGCCGCAACACCGATCGGCAGCGACAGTACCAGCACGATCAGCATCATGTAGAAAGAGCCGATCAGCGCAACGCCGACGCCGGAGGCTTCCGGACGGCTGGATGCGCCGTTGAAGAAGATGCCGGTGTTGAACTTCTTTTCCAGAGCGCCCTTTCCAACCAGCTCATTCATCCAGCCGACCTGCTGGTCGGAGATGCGGCGGTTCTGTTCATCGCCCGACATATCGACCTGGCCCTTGAAGGCGCTGTCGACATCGCCGGATGCCAGCAGCGACACGGTGCGTGTCGTGCCGATCACATTTGGATCGGAGGTGACGATATCGCGAAGCTGCGTGCGGACACTGTCAGAAATGAGCGCGTTGACGGCGCGCAGCGCCGTGCGGTCCTCCAGCGACACGCCGAGCACCTTGGCAAGCGAGTTGCGGGCGACCACCGGATAATTCGCCGTCATCAGCTTCGACGGGTTCTGTGCGCGCACATTGTCCGGATCGATAATCTGCTGCGAGAACTCAACCGGGATCGTGATCATCGTCTGCTGGAAGGCCGTATAGCCTTTGCCGATGACGGACCAGAGAAGCAGGAAGAGAAACAGAAGGCCGAAGGAGATGGCGGCGACGCCATAGGCGCGGAAGCGGCGCTCTGCAGCGTAACGGCGCTTGATGCCGATATCGCGACGGACCTTCTTCGTTGCGGCGGGGGCGGAGACGCCCGGAGTAACGACGTCGGTCATTCATACTGCTCCCGGTATTTGCGCACGATATAGAGCGCGTAGATATTGAGGCAAAGCGTGATGGCAAAGAGCGTGATGCCAAGCGCGAAGGCAACAAGCGTCTGCGGCGAGGTAAACTCAAGGTCGCCCGTCAGCTGGCTGACGATCTTGACGGTCACCGTCGTCATCGGCTCGAAGGGGTTGAGCTGCAGGCGTGCGGCAACACCGGCGGCCAGAACCACGATCATGGTTTCACCGATGGCGCGCGAAGCCGTCATCAGGATTGCGCCGACGATGCCTGGAAGAGCGGCGGGAAGGATGACCTTCTTGACCGTCTCGGAGCGTGTCGCGCCAAGACCAAGCGATCCGTCACGAAGCGAACGCGGCACCGCGGTAATGATGTCATCCGAGAGCGAGGAGACGTAGGGGATCAGCATGATACCCATGACGAAACCAGCGGTGATGACGCTCTGTGCCTGAATGAAGCTGGCATAATTGCCGGTTGCCAGGCCGTTGATCTGGGCGGAGATGTCACGCAGGAACGGACCGACGGTGGTCAGCGCGAAGAAGCCGTAGACGATGGTCGGGATACCGGCGAGCACTTCCAGCAGCGGCTTGGCAATCGAACGCAACCGCGGGCTTGCATATTCGGCCATGTAAATCGCCGAGAATAGACCGACCGGAACGGCGACCAGCATGGCGACGAAGCCGATGTAAAGCGTGCCGGCGAGCAGCGGAATGAGACCGAACTGACCGGAGCTGTCGGTCGAGCCTGCTGCGGCAAAACGTGGATCCCACACCGTGCCGAAGAAGAACTGGTGGGCGGGAACCATCTGGAAGAACTGCACCGCTTCCGTCAGCATCGACATGACGATACCGATGGTCGTCAGGATCGCGATCGAAGAGGCAACAAGCAGTGCGCCGAGCATGACCTGCTCCACCCGGTTGCGGGCACGGAAGCGTGGTGCGATGGCGCGAAGGGCGTGGAATGCGCCGCCGAGTGCGACGATCAGCACGACCAGCGCCATGGCAATGCGGCTGGTCGAGGTCAGGGTGTTCAGCTTTTCGGCGGCCTCGATCATGTAAGGCTGCGGATCACCGGCGATGGCGACACCCTTCGATGCAAGAACCGTGCGGGCAGTGGCCGGGTCGGCCTTTACGGCATCATATTCAGCAGTCGAGAGTTGGCTCAAGCCACGGGCAATCGACGTCACCATGCCGTAGGTGAGGCTCTGCTGGGCTTCCGGCTGCGCCTTGATCTCTTCCGGGAAGCTCGCATGCACGGCGGAGTTGACGACGAGCGGGCTGATGATCAGCCACAGAGCCAGAATGAGCGCGGATGGGATAAGCGCCCAGATGAGGACGTAGGAACCGTGATAACCAGAGCGGGAATGCATGTTGGAGGGACGTGCGCCCGCCAGCACTGCGGCACGGCGCTTGCCCAGCACATAGCTGGATATGCCGATCAGTGCCAATATGAGCAAAAGGATGGATGTGTTCATGGAGAGTTTCCTCGGCGCACCACGCGGCACGATGCGGCATCATTTCACCAAGAGCGCAGCACCTGCGGCTGATCACCGCACGATGCCGGATCTGCATTCAGTTCACGCATTCCGGGTTGATAGATCATATTTATCGGCGGCTTGGTCTTACGATAAATAGGAACTGTCAACCCTTCCGGACTGAGCAATGGCCGCAAACCGACCTTGCCAACAGAAGAGATGGGAAGCGCAGCGTTATGCCACCGCGCTTCCCAGGATATATTAGAGGGTCTTGCCGGCTTCGAACTGAGCGCGGATTTCCTTGCGCTCTGCGTCAGGGGCAGCAACCAGGCCGTAATTGGCGAGCGGAGAGTCAGGGCCGATCATCTCGTCAGAGGTAAAGAATTCGACATATTCCTTCAGGCCAGGGATGACACCCAGGTGAGCCTTCTTGACGTAGAAGAACAGCGGACGCGAGACAGGGTACTTGCCGGAAGCAACCGTTTCCGTGGACGGAACGACGCCACCGACGGTCGCGACCTTCAGCTTGTCCTTGTTGTTGTCGTAGAAAGCCAGACCGAAGACGCCGACGCCGGACTTGTTGGCATCGATACGAGCGAGCGTCTCGGTGTAGTCGCCATCGATATCGACAGCCTTGCCGTCCTTACGGATGGCAACACACTTGGCAGCAGCCTGCTTGGCGTCGGAAACCAGACCCTTGATCACGTCCGTCGCGCCAGCTTCCTTGCAGCCGTCAGCCATAATCTTCTCTTCGAAGACTTCGCGCGTGCCGTGCTTGGAGCCAGGGATGTAGGCAGCGATCTCTACGTCAGGCAGTTCCTTGTTGATTTCGGACCACTTGGTGTATGGGTTGGCAACCAGCTTGCCGTCCTTGACGACTTCAGCGGCGAGAGCGAGGTACAGGTCCTTCGGCTCGAACTTGACGTCCTTGTTGGACTTGTCCATGGCGAAGACGATACCGTCGTAACCGATCTTCACTTCCTGAACGTCAGCAACGCCAGCGGACTTGCAGGCTGCCAGCTCGTCAGCCTTGATCTTGCGCGATGCATTGGCAATGTCGATCGTGCCTTCGCCCACGCCGGAGCAGAATGCCTTCAGACCACCGCCCGTGCCGCCGGACTCAACAACCGGTGCCTTGAAGTTCGGGAAAGCTTCGGCGAAGCTTTCAGCAACGATCTTTGCGTAAGGCAGAACCGTGGAGGAACCAGCAACCTGGATTTGGTCGCGAGCAGAAGCGGCACCCGCGAAGGCAACGGAGGCCACCAGAGCTGCTGCAGACAATTTAAAGAAGTTCATTATGACTCTCCCGTCGTGGGGCCCTTCTTCGGGCTTTCGTGAACTGTGCCGGCAAGAGGCTTAATCCTTAAACCCGTCTGGGCTGTCCCGGCGGCCTCTTCATAACCAGTCTTGCCACATCCTTTTATGTCACTTCGGTGAAAGATTTGTGACAGATTAAATTACTGATATTTATATGAATTTCTAAAACGTGACGAATACGACCGGGCTTGTGTGTCAAAATCTGACGGTGAAGTCCGTACCAGCGCCAATTTCCGACCGGATGATGAGGCGGGCGCGGTGGCGGGTCAGAATGTGCTTGACGATGGCAAGGCCGAGACCAGTGCCTTTTTTCGAACGGCTGTCTGCCACGCTGACGCGGTAAAACCTCTCTGTGAGACGCGGCACATGCTCGGCGGGAATGCCCGGTCCCTTATCCACGACGCTGACTTCGACAGGCTTGCCCACCTCTGCGCGCAGGAACACATCCACCACCTTGCCATCCTGACCGTACTTGCAGGCGTTTTCGACGAGGTTCTGGAACACCTGCACCAGCTCGTCCCGGTCGCCGTTCACTTGCACCGGGTTTTCGGGAATATGCAGCTTGATCTCGACGTCCAGATCGCCGGCGAGCGGTAGCAAGGAATCCCGAACATGGCCGAGAAGCGGCACAAGATCGACGGTCTGATCCGGTGCGATATTGGCACGAAGCTCTAGCCTCGAGAGCGACATCAGGTCATCGACCAGGCGGCTCATGCGGGTTGCCTGGTCCAGCATGATGCCAAGAAAGCGCTCCTGCGCCTTGGGATCGTTGCGCGCCGGCCCCTGCATGGTTTCGATGAAGCCGCGCAACGAAGCCAGCGGCGTTCTCAGCTCATGGCTGGCATTGGCGACGAAATCGCTGCGCATGCGGTCGATACGACGCAGATCCGAAATGTCGCGGAAAGAGAGGATATAAAAGGGCGCTCCCGCCGTCTGTGGCATATCCGCAGCTGCGATGCGCACGATGAACACTCGCTCCGAGGGCAGTCGTTCGGAGTGCTCCACTTGGTTCGGCTGTCCGGTGGCGATGGTTTCGCGAATGACATCGAGCAGGCCGGGTGAGCGCAGCCTTCCGGAGATATGGGAACCAACCGGAAGCGTGCCGAAGGCGCGTTCGGCGGCGGCGTTTTCGAAGAGCACGCCGGCGTCCTGGTCGAGGATGAAGACAGGCGTATCGAGGACGGCAATGCCGGCTCGCACGCCTGCGATCAACCCTTGATCAACCGCGCCTGGAGCCTGCGCTTCCACCTTGGGTTTCTTCTCGTCCTTCTTGATGACATTGGATGGCGCAACGAAGAGGATGGCAAGGATAGCGGCAAGCCACAATGCAACGACGACGTAAGGTGAACGCCATTCGACAAGCGCCAAGGCTGCCAGCATCGTGACGACAAAAAGCGCAAGCCAGTTTCTCCGCATGCGGCGCATCTGTTTAAGCAACGCACCCTCCCCTTCCATCGCTGCCATTGCCATCGCGAATCTTATCCATTCGTCTCGCTCCCGATCCGACCGTCATAATCGCCTTTCATGACAGAGATTCTTCGCCCTGTCCTTTTGCAAGCCTTAGCCGGCAAAATTTATGTGGATGGAGCTTCGATGCCGGAATCTCTTTGCTCTTGAATTCGTTGAGTGTCAGGCTGACCTTAAGAAGACAAAATGCCGTAGGCTGAAAAGGGAGTGAGCATGAGCGAAACCGTCAAGGACAGATCCGTGACATTGACGATGAACGGCAAGGAGCGGGTCTTCAATATCGACGATCCGGTGCTCCCCGACTGGGTGGATGACAGGAAACTGACGGCAGGCGATTTCCCCTATGACAAGAAGCTTGGCCGGGAGGAGTATGAAGCACAGATCGAAGCGCTTCAGATCGAACTGGTGAAGGTGCAGTTCTGGCAGCAGGCCACCGGCCAGCGCATCATGGCGCTGTTCGAGGGCCGAGATGCCGCAGGCAAAGGCGGCTCGATCGCCGCGGTCCGGGAATATCTCAACCCACGCTATGCGCGTGTCGTGGCACTGACCAAGCCGACCGAAACCGAAAAAGGGCAATGGTACTTCCAGCGCTACATCGCCCATTTTCCGACAGCGGGCGAGTTCGTACTCTTCGACCGCTCATGGTACAACCGCGCCGGTGTGGAGCCCGTCATGGGCTTCTGCACGCCGGAAGAACACAAGCGCTTCTTGAAGGAAGTGCCGCGGCTGGAAAAAATGCTGGTGCATGAGGGTGTGAACCTCTTCAAGTTCTACCTCGATATCGGTCGCGAGACCCAGTTGGAACGCTTCCATGACCGCCGGCACAGCCCGCTGAAATCCTGGAAGCTTTCGGATATGGACATCGCCGCCCTGACCAAATGGGACGACTATACCGCGGCCCGTGACGAGATGCTGGAAAAGACGCACATAGACGACGCGCCATGGACGGTGATCCGCGCCAATGACAAGCGCAGGCTCAGACTGAATCTCATTCGCCATATTCTCACCTCGCTCGATTATGGCGGCAAGGATGAGAAGTCGATCGGCAAGATCGACGACAAGATTTTGGGCAGTGGGCCAAAGTTTCTGAAATAGTTCGGAGCTCTTTTTACGGCACCTGACCCCCCTTTGCAAAAATGAAGGTGATTGCGGATGGAGAATGGCAGAGCGGCATCAGGCCTGCTCTGCCTTTTTCATAATAGACCCCACAAACGTCTTGACCCGGGTCGGTGCTGCTGATTGGATAAGTGGATACAAAAATCCAATGAGCCGCTGATGACCTATGCGACTGCATCCAGAGCTTCTCTTCCCGCCACGGCGGAGGAGGAAGCTTACGTGCATCTTCAGCAGGCACTGCGGCAGGGTCGCTACAAGGCCGGCGACCGGTTGATTCCGGAAGAAATCGCAGCGGACATCGGCATGAGCCGCATGCCGGTGCGCGAGGCCTTCCGGCGGCTCGCCGCCGACGGTCTGGTGACGCTCCGCCCAAACCGGGGCTGCATCGTCGCCGGGCTGACGCTGGAAGAAATTCACGAAGCCTTTGAGATCCGCTCCGTGCTGGAGGGGCTCGCCGTCCGGCTCGCCACGCCACGCATGACGACAGAGACATTCGAGGAGCTTGAGCGGTTACTGGAGCGGATGGAGCGGGCCGGGCAATCCGGCAGCGGCGACTGGGTGCTGCGCCACCAGGAATTCCATGCGCTGATCTACGGCCTCAGCGGCAGACCGAAGCTGATCCGCCAGATCAACGCACTGCATGTGATGATCGAGCCCTATATGCGCATCTGGTTCGACTATGTGGAAAAGCCGCTTTCAGCCCGTCAGGAGCATGAGCGGCTGATCGACGTCCTGAAATCCGGCAACGCGCGCGATGCCGAGGCGGTGATGCAGGACCATATCGCCGAAACGGCGAACCTGCTTGCCGATTACGCCAGTCCCGGTCGGCGCTGAGCCGTCCGGTCAATATGTCCGCAGCCGGAGACGACATCCGGTACGGACGGGGAACCGCCGTCACCGAACGGCTCTAAAACAAGAGGAAAAGTCATGACGATCCGTCGCATGGCCGCGCTTGCGGCTGCACTTACCACACTCGTGCTTGCCCCGCTCGGCCTTGCGCCAGCCGCGCTTGCGCAGGATGCCCCAAAAGAAATCAAGATCGCGACTGAAGGCGCCTATGCGCCATGGAACTTCACCACCGCCGACGGCAAGCTGGACGGCTTCGAAATCGACCTTGCCAACGATCTCTGCGCCCGCATGAAGATCAAATGCACCATCATCGCCCAGGATTGGGACGGTCTCATTCCATCTCTCACGGTCGGCAAGTTCGACGTGATCATGGCCAGCATGTTCATCACGCCCAAGCGCCTTGAAACTATCGACTTCAGCCATCCCTATGCCGTCGACCCCTCTGGCTTCGCTGTCGCCAAAGACAGCGATCTCGGTAAGCTCGGCGGTGCTACCGAGAAGTTCAAGCTCGACGACGAGGCCTCTGCCAAGGCTGCCATCGAGAAGCTTAAACCCCTCCTGAAGGGCAAGGTCGTCGGCGTGCAGGCCGCCACCACCAATCTCGAATTCCTCAAGAAGTACTTCGCCGATACGGTCGAGATTCGCGAATATAAGACAACCGAGCAACACGATCTGGATCTGGCCGCTGGCCGGGTCGATGCGCTCTTCGCGCAGCAATCCGCATTGGCCGCCACGTTGGCAAAGCCCGAATTTGCGGACTACACGCTCGCCGGTCCCGGCTTCGTCGGCGGTGTCTTCGGGCTCGGCTCGGGCGCTGGCCTGCGCAAGAGCGATACCAAGCTCAAGGAAATGCTGAATACCGCGATCGATGGCGCCATTGCGGATGGCACGATCAAGCGTCTTTCGGAAAAGTGGGTCAAGACGGACGTAACCCCGGTCAAGTAAGGGCGGACCGCATGCGGCCGGACACCACAGGGTTCCGGCCGCGTGGATATCAACAGGGGATCACGCCCGCATGATGGATAAACTGCATCTCCTCGGCTTTGGCGATGGCGGCTGGGGCATGTCGCTTCTTGGCGCTGCGACCATGACGCTGCTCCTCTCGCTTCTCGGCTTTGCGCTCGGCGCTCTGTTCGGCGGACTGGCTGCGGCAGGGCGTCTGTCGAAGCGGCGCAGCGCGCGCGGGCTGGCAGAGGCTTACGGGATCGTGTTTCGCGGCGTTCCCGACCTTTTGACCATCTATCTCTTCTACTATGGCGGCAGTGTCGCGTTGACGGCGATTGCGCACCGAATGGGGTCACAGGACTTCATCGGCCTGCCGACGCTGGCAACCGGCATTCTTGCCATCGGCATCATCTCCGGGGCCTACCAGTCGGAAGTCTATCGCGGCGCTTATCTCGCGGTCGATCCCGGCCAGTTCGACGCAGCCAAGGCGCTCGCCCTATCACGCAGCCAGATGCTGTGCCTCGTTATCCTCCCGCAGCTCCTGCGCCATGCGGTCGCAGGCCTCAGCAATGTCTGGCAGCTCGTTCTCAAGGATTCGGCGCTGATCTCGGTCATTGGCCTAGTGGAACTGATGCGCCAGACCCAGATTGGCGCCGGGTCGACACGTGAACCCTTTCTCTTTTATCTCGCCGCGGCCTTTCTATATTTCGTCATTGCCGGGATAACCGGGCAGGCCTTCCGCCTCGCCGAAGCACGCGCCTTCCGGGGGATCCGCGAACGATGATCGATGTCGGCTTCTTCCTCGAGATCATCCCCAAGCTGCTCTCTGGCGTGCCACTGACGCTGCAGCTTGCAGGAAGCTCACTGCTCCTCGGCTTCTGCCTTGCCCTGATGCTTGCGCTTGCCCAGATAGGCGGACATCGCCTTGCCGTCTGGCCTATTCGAAGCTTCGTCGCCATCTTCCGTGGCACGCCGTTGCTCGTGCAGATTTTCCTGATCTATTACGGGCTTGGCCAGTTTCGACCCTCCCTTCAGGCAGCCGGTCTCTGGTGGCTTTTTCGCGAGCCCTATTGGTGCGCCATCCTGGCCTTGACGCTGAACACGGCTGCCTATGGCAGTGAAATCCTGCGCGGTGCCATCCGCAACGTGCCGCGGGGACTTGGCGAAGCGGCACTCGCGCTTGGACTGTCTCGCTGGCTATCCTTGCGCCTCGTCATCCTGCCACTAGCCATCCGGCAGGCGATCCCCGCCTATGGCAACGAAATTATCCTGATGGTCAAAGGCACCTCGCTCGCTTCAATCATCACGCTGATGGAAGTGACCGGCATTGCACAAGGGTTGATCTCCCAGAGCTACCGCGCCATCGAGGTGTTCATCGCCGCCGGCGCCATCTATCTCGCCATGAATTTCATCATCGTCCGGACGCTCGGCCTTATCGAGAACCGGCTGACGCCCTATCGCCGCCGCGCTTAGGCAAAGCGGCAAACAAAAAGACGAAGAGGAGACCACCAGGATGCGCAATTTCGAGAAGCCCACACGGTCCATCGCGGTTTCGACCACGGGGATGGCGGCGACATCCCACCCCTCCGCGACGCTGACCGCCATCACGATCCTGCAAGCCGGAGGCAATGCGATGGATGCGGCGATCGCCGCCTGTGCCGTTCAATGTGTGGTGGAGCCGGGTTCGACTGGTATTGGCGGCGACTGCTTCGCGCTCTACGCACCGAAAGGCAGCGCCGAGATCATCGCCTATAACGGCTCTGGACGCACGCCGAAGGCGCTGACGGTGGATTGGTTCGAAGACCGTGGGCTGACCGAAGTGCCACGCCAATCCCCCGCCGCCGTGACCGTCCCCGGCGCCATTGACGCCTGGACACGACTGCACACCGACCACGGCCGCCTGCCCTTCGCCGACGTGCTGGCCCCGGCCATCCGTTACGCCGAACAGGGCTATGCGATCGCGCCGCGCGTTCACCGCGACTGGGTGCGGGAGGAAACGCTGCTATCGCAGGACCCGGCGGCGGCGGAGATCTTTTTGCCAGGCGGCCGCGCACCCGCCATTGGCGCGGTTCACCGGCAGCAGAAGCTTGGTGCGACGCTGCGCAAGATCGCCACAGAAGGCCGTGACGGTTTCTACTCAGGCGATATCGCCGAGGATATGGTAAGCCACCTGCGCTCACTTGGCGGCCTGCACACGATGGAGGATTTTGCTGCCGCCGGTGGGGAATATGTCACGCCCGTCACCACCCTATTCCGCGATCACATGATCCATGAGTGCCCACCGAACGGCCAAGGGATCATCGCCCTTCTCATCCTCAACATTCTCTCCCATTTCGACACGCGCCATGCGCCTGGCTCGACGGATCGGTTGCATCTGGAAATCGAGGCGACGCGGCTTGCCTATGCGGCACGCGATGCCTGGATTGCCGATCCCGCCAAGGCGGACGTGCCGGTGGCGGAATTGCTCTCGCACGACTTCGCGAAACGCTTGGCCGAGATGATCGATCTTCGTCATGCCTTGACCGACCTGCCGGACTTCGAGATGCCGCTGCACCGCGATACGGTCTACATCTCGATTGTCGATCAAGACCGCAATGCGGTGAGCTTCATCAACTCGATTTTCGACAGTTTCGGCACCGGCATCGTTGCGCCCCGATCCGGCGTGATCCTGCACAATCGCGGCCAGAGCTTTTCGCTGAAACGCGGGCATCCGAACATGATCGCCCCGGAAAAGCGGCCGCTTCACACCATCATTCCCGGCATGGTGACCCGCAATGGCCGCACCGAGATGTCCTTCGGCGTCATGGGAGGATACTATCAGGCGCTCGGCCATGCGCATCTGATATCCAAGGTGATCGATTACGGCATGGATATCCAGGATGCCATCGACCTGCCGCGCCTCATTCCCATTGGCGGCAAGATACCGCGCGTGGAAGCGGAACATACGATCTCACCGGAAACCATTGCCGAACTCACCCGCCGCGGGTTCGAGATCGTGCCGGCCGAAGATCCGATCGGTGGTGCCCAGGCGGTGAGGATCGACTGGGAGAACGGAACGCTGGTCGGTGCGTCTGAATCGCGCAAGGACGGGATCGCGCTCGGCTACTGACGCGGTCCTACTCTTTGAACCGGCGTGTCGATTCCGACTTTCGGGCCGGTGCTGTAAATTGGCGCGCAAGCGCCCTTACTGACCGGGCAATATCCGAACCGAATAGAGGTTGATCGGTCGCGACTTGCCGTCAATATCGCTGTTGATGAAGATGCGGCCAGGCGAATTAGGTGCCATGGTGCGATCGAAGCTGAGATTGATCAGCATATCGGCGCGCTCCTGCGTGGCGGTGAAACGGTGTCGCGAGCAGTCGCCCAACGTTCCGAAATCACACGAGACCGACACTTGGCTCTGGCCGTTGCTAGCAGATTGCAGCGTGATCGAAATGGTAGAGGCCTTGCCCGCCATATCCCGCAGCACATCGACCGGAACCGTGATCGCGATGTTGCCCGCGGCATCCGCCGTCTGCGAGGTCACGCGGACGGCCTTTCCGCCACCGGTCGCAACATCTTCCACCTTCGAGAGCGAGCCAGGCTGGAGCCCCGCATTGCCACGGTCCGCGTTGAAAACCTCCTGCCAGGCGTCAGAGAAACCGCGACCGGCGGCAAGCGTCGGTTCCTGGCTGCTCTGCTGGCCGTCGAAATCTTCCGCTTCCACTGAAGGCGGCGGATTTGGCACGCTGGTATCGCGCTCGCTCGGACTCAGCAGCAGGCCGGAGCTGTAGACCCACCAGCCTCCAAGGCCGATGAAGGCCAAAAACGTGAACCAGATGAAAAGGCGGGTGATGATGCCCTTCTTGCGGCGGCCCTTGGCCGCACGCTCCGGCTTGAAGGCAAGCGACGAGGCTTCAAAGGAGGGACCGGCTGACGAGGTCATGCGGCTCAAGCCCTCGTCGGTGCGTTCGGCACGAAAATCGCGCATCTCCGGCGGCTGATGTGCGAGCTCGCTGCGCGGCTCTGAGCGCATTGGCGCTTCCACCGGCATCGCCGCACCCTCATCCTCGTCTTCATGCCGCCGCGCGGGCGCAACCGACGGTGCCGCGACAGCGGGAGCAGATCGCGTGGCGGCAGGTGGCTCAACGACAGGCGGAGCAGTGCGCTGCGTTTCCCTCCTTACGTGGTCTTCCACCACATCCAGAAGTCGGTTCCGCTCTTCCGTCTCGATGGCGTGAATGACGTTTTCCAGCCGCTGACGCTGCTGCGCAACGACGCCCTGATCGTCTATGCCCTGCTTCCGCAGACCGGCTTCCAAGGCCTGGCGCGAAGACTGATAGATGCGCGCGCGCACTTCGGCATTCGACCGATCCGATTTTTCCAGGGCATTTCTGATTGCCGTTTCCAGTCCGCTCACTCTCGGTCCTTCTTCCTCGCCACACGCGAAAGATCAACGCTTCGGCACCACGTTTACGATTCGGTAACGACTCGTGTCCACAACCGCAAGCCACCTGATCAGCAAAGCGGAAATTGGCTTGGGGAAAACGTCATGACTGTGGCGGTTGGAGCATAAGGTTTGCCGCAAGCGCCGGTGGCCTCATCATGGCGCAGGTCTGGCGCCGTACCGCCCCACCCGCTCTTTTCGCTTTTCAATGGCATCCACCTCGGCTAAATCTTACGTGCGCGTAAACGTAAATCGCCAAATGTCATTCATGGGAGGAACCATGCTGCCGTCCATTCTTAAGGACAATCTCCGACTGCCGGTGATTGCCTCGCCGCTCTTCATCATTTCTCACCCGGAATTGACGCTGGCGCAATGCAAAGCGGGCGTTGTGGGCGCGTTTCCCGCTTTGAACGCTCGCCCGGAGAGCCAGTTGGACGAGTGGCTGGCGATGCTGACGGAGGAACTTGCCACGCACAATGCCGCCAACCCGGACCGACCGGCCGCGCCCTTCGCGGTAAACCAGATCGTGCATATGTCCAACAAGCGACTGGAACATGATCTTGGGCTCTGCGTGAAATACAAGGTGCCGATCGTCATCTCGTCCTTGGGCGCTGTGCCGGAGGTCAATGCCGCAATCCACTCCTATGGCGGGATCGTGCTGCATGATGTGATCAACAACCGCCACGCCAACTCGGCGATCCGCAAGGGCGCGGATGGTCTCATAGCGGTCGCGACCGGCGCCGGTGGCCATGCGGGCACCCTTTCCCCATTCGCGCTGGTTCAGGAAATTCGCGAGTGGTTCGATGGCCCTCTTCTATTGGCGGGCGCCATCGCCAATGGCGGCTCCATTCTCGCGGCCCAGGCCATGGGTGCGGATATGGCCTATATCGGCTCCCCCTTCATCGCCACAAGCGAAGCGCGCGCGACGGAGGCGTATAAGCAGGCGATCGTCGAGGCGCACGCCAATGACATCGTCTATTCCAACTACTTCACCGGCGTGCATGGCAATTATCTGAAAGCCTCGATTATCGCCTCCGGCCTCGACCCGGACAACCTGCCCGCCGCCGACCCCTCGAAGATGGATTTTGCCGCAGCCTCCACCGGCGCGAAAGCCTGGAAGGACATCTGGGGCGCAGGCCAGGGTGTGGGTGCGGTGAAGGCCGTCGAACCCGTCTCCGCACTGGTTGACCGGTTGGCGCAGGAATACGCCTCCGCGAAGCAGCGCGTCTGCGCATCCTAGGCATGGAAGGTCATTGCAGGCGGGAAATTTTCAACAAGCTGACATTCAACGCTTGAAATCCTGCCTCAATGCCTGTATCAGCCCGCCATACGCCGCGCCGAGAGATTTTCGGCGCTTGCGCAGGCCGCTTTAGCTCAGTCGGTAGAGCACGTCATTCGTAATGACGGGGTCACGTGTTCGAGTCACGTAAGCGGCACCATTTTTCTTGTTAAAATCAAACACTTACTACATTCGCGCGCCACCCAAAATCCATTTTGTCGTGCTCATTGGCGTTTGTGTATTCGTCGTGCCTTCCGACAGATCATACGGGCGGTACTGCTCGGGTATCCCCTCGAACCCGCAGGCTGCATAGAGGCCGGTGGGTGTGGCCAGTAAGCCAGCGGCGAGAATGCACGCTCGCAATGTTGTCCGCATAAGCGAAACTGAGCAAGTTCGATGATGCAGTTGCCTGCGCGCAGTTGCCCTTACAGATGATGTGTTCGATCGCATGGGAAACGGTCCCCAGTATGGAAGCACGTTATGCGCGGTGCGTCCCCGCGAATGCCCTTCGATCTCTGGTGATCGGGGAGTTAGTAACCGCATGACACGGCCCTACGGCCTTTAGTTCAGAGAACCTGTTGCATACGCCGCAGGCTCCCCGACCATAGGTCGAAGAGTGGTGCCAATTCAGTAGCACGTTCCTAGTCATGAGGGGTTACTACGCCCCTGAGCCGCACGTACGGCCCAAGGGATATCTCTCGTATTCAGGAATTGGTGTCAATAATGAATGGCATTGCTCATTCCCGCCGCTCGTGAACTGAAGTGGTGTTTCTGTCCAGTGCGGAGGAAAATACGAGGCGCTTACAAACTACAGTAGTATCAATAGTTTGCATGAATTTTAGCCACTACCGAAATTCCCATAGTCGACCGTTGGCGAGCCTCACGATGCTTTGGCAGGCCAATGCCCATCTGACGCCTACTTTGCGCCCCTGCAACCTTCTGTGCCCGAATGAGGCCTAATGCGGAAGGCAGGCTGCGTCACGGGAGTGTCGACGGACAATTTTGCGGTTGATCCCGCTGAGCTAGCACATCGGAAGTAAGTTCTCCAGATTGACATACTGGTAATTCAAGCCCGTAGCTCTACCTGCCATCCAGCGAGTGAATAAGCGCTCTCATTTGCGCCTGCTACGTCAAAGCATTCCGTTCTTCTGGCACCCCTGCGTGCCGACCAGAGTACCGAAAACCGATAGATATAACTGTGTTAAAATCCGGCATACACACTGCTTCGTGACCCAATCATCCGAAGCTGTATTACTCACGTGCGTCCATTCTGATTTATCGAATGCACAGCCCATGGATACATCACCGCTGTAAGTCACGGCGATTATTTATCGTCCATACTATCTATTAATATAATATTATTGTGTAATATATTTCTTATTATCTATTTTATCATATATGTATCAATACTAGTATTTTATTTGTTATTATTTCTCGTACATAGCCCATACATTCGTCGGCTTATTTATCATCCATCATTCCTTGTCTGCTTCCTATTACATTCTCAGTACATTAACTGTTCATATATCTATCCAGATATCTGCTTAAACTGATACACCGGCTCTATATTCCTAAAAGGGTCAGGAACGATTAAGCTATTGATTTGAAACACAAAACAATCAACCAACCATCAATTTAGGCCTATTTTCCGCCTGCGGCTCATCTTACAGACTGCAAGCCGCCAATCCGGTTCCGACGCTCCGGTCCGCGATAACCTCACAGGCCCCACCTAGCCAATGCGGCTTCGGATGCTACTGGCGTCTTCTTGATCCTTAGTACCGCCTGTCTGGACAATCCTGTAACCTTGGCAATCTCGGAAGCCCCGTTGCCGATTGCCAGCATATCCACCACCTGCCGGTATGTTTTTCGGTCATAGCTGGGCTTCTTCCCCCGGTACTTATCGGCATCGTCTTTCTTTGCCTCTATTCCGGCCCGCTGAGCGGCTTTCGTCGCTTCGGCCTGCGCCTGCGCCGTCGCGGCCATGAACGCAATCAGCGCGTCCCTGACGGCCTGCTGTATCGGGTCCGCCGTCGCCCCATCGAACGTCATGCTATTGATAACGGTTTTGATGACGACCCCCTCCCGCATGAAGTGCCGGATGGCTTCTGTTACATCCTCGTAGTTACGCCCCAGCCTATCTACCCAGCGGACTACTAGCACATCGCCACGACGGAGCCTGTCATAGAGCCGCTTGCCTTCCGCTCTGTCACGAAGTCTCGTGCTGACGCCTGATACAGCATGGTCTGCAAATACCTCGTCAATGACGAAACCTGCTTGCTCGGCTTGCGTTCTCTGGTGGTCAAGCGTCTGGTCGATAGTCGATACGCGGGCATACAGCACTGTCTTGGACACGGACCAATCCTTGCTCGTTAAGGTTATGTCCGTTAAAATGCACGTCCGTTGAATTAAATCAACCCTTACGGATATGTTGTTGTACGTAATTCTGGGTGTACGCTAGCCTATACCCCTGCGGACAACGCCCACCCTTCCTCTTATATTGTTTATGCAGTGGCAAAAGCTGGTGCAAAAGCAAATTACACATTTCCGGGTGCGAATTGGCAGCATCCAGACCAGCAGAGCCCATGGGGGAAACGACTGCACGAATAGGCTTAAATACCCCTTCGCAAAATTTTTTGATTTCGGCGACATAAAAGTTGACGATCCCATTCGCCTCAATTCAACCTACAGAAGAGAAAACCCTGATTTGGTAACCAATACTTTAGGGTGTGATATTATATCACGGCTACTCTCTACGTCCGCGTCGACGAAATAATTACCCCAGACACGAACCACCCCAATGGATCACATAATGAATAACCGGCGAAATATAACTCAAGATGAAGTAGAAACTTGGTTCGACGATGAAGAACAGGGAGACTTGAGCGACGCCTTTAAAGATATAATTGATCCGGCGGAGAAGTACGCGAAGAGCCAATTAAGAGTTGTTCGCGAGACAAAGGACTACCAGCTTGATTATTTGCGTCATGCACTTAGGCCGGATAAAGAACTAATAGACACCGATCCCGGGTACCAGAGGAGATTGCGGTGGAGCAATAAGAAACGATCACTCCTAATAGAGTCACTTCTTCTTAATATTCCAATTCCCTCCGTGTTTCTATTCGAGACTGAATACAATCAGTACGAAGTAATTGACGGAAGGCAAAGGCTGGAGACTATTAATGCATTTCTATCAAACAACTTTGCCCTTATTGGACTTGAGTATTGGCCTGAATTAAATCGAAAAAGATTCAATGACCTGCCAGCTGTTTTGCAAAGAGGACTGCTGCGCCGAAGCATATCTGCTGTAGTACTGCTCGCAGAGACTAAAGTTATCGACGAAGATGGTCTTGATGTAAGGCGAGTCCTATTCGACAGATTGAATACCGGCGGCATTAGGCTGAATCCACAAGAGTTGAGGAATGCCCTATACCCAGGACCTCTTAACGCCCTCCTCATTCGCCTAGCTCGCACCGATGTATTCACAAGCGTTTGGGACATTCCTCCATACAGAGCAAACGAGGATCAAGAGCCGTCTGAAGCCCTGCTAAAGAACCCTCTCTTCTCGTCCCTTGCAGACGCAGAGCTAGTACTGCGGTTCTTCGCGCTAAGAGATGCAATTTATCACAGTAGAAGTGGTTCGCTGCGCAGGATCCTTGATCGCTTCATGGCAAGGAACAGCCAAATGGACAGCGCGACGCTCGATGATATGGAGAGAGAGTACATTTCCCTGCTGAAGCGCCTAACGGTCGTTTTCGATGGGCAGCCCTTTCAGCTTCCTAAAACTAAACGAGCAAGCCGACCACTCTACGATGCAATGATGATTGCTTTGAGCGCCATGCCCAGTGTTGATGTTGAGTCGAATTCTCATCAGATTAAATTTAAATTAAATCAATACCTATCGAATAGGGAATCTTATGAAATACTTACCGGTAGAGGAAATACGATAGAATCTATACGGGAAAGAGTACGTATTGCGGCAGATATACTTGAAGGATAATTGAAATGCCGCACTCATTGGATATTGTACTAGATGAATTTAAGAGCGACATTGGACGCGTTGAAAATCTGCTGACGCTGACAAAGCTGCTTCGTGACTTCGGTGCGAGCGAGCCGCCAACGAATGTGGACGGTGAGCCAGTATGGAAAGAGGCACGTGGCCTGCACACAGACGCGAGAAACAGACGTACTGACATGCCGATTTTGTCCGGGTCTCTCCTCTTGTATCTCGCAGGCAGATTCGAATACTGCGTCAAGCAGATAGTGGAAGGTATCGCCGATGAAATCGTTGAGAAGACCGGACGATTTCAGAATCTTCCTTCTCAGATTCAAAAGAAACTAAAACAAAACACATTGGAAATCGCTCAGAATCCAAAAAAATACGGTCATGACGACTCAACTTCAGAAGCATTACTTGAACAACTGATGATAAATATACGCGGGAATGGCCAAAGCTTGACTATAAACTCTACAGTGCTTTCTATAACAGAGGCCAACATGCGCTCTTCAGTCCTCGCCGATTTGCTTAAGATTGTTGGGATGGTGGATTTTTGGCGAGAAATAGGCAAGCAGGCGAATGTGAAAATCGCACTCGAAAAGGCAGTGGAGCAGGAAGCCGCGGCCGAAGCCCAGTCAATCCTTAACGCCATTATGGAAGAACGAAACCAAATTGCGCATCCCACGGCTACGACCAACTTTCCTGATGCAGATCAGGTACTCAAATTGGCGAGTTTCTTGAAAGTGCTAGCCGCGAATATTGTCGATCTAGCGAAGGTGCATTTGACGACTTACGGAAGCCCATTGAAGCCCACTGATGCAGGACGTAGCTAGCCGTCCAGTTACTGTAGAAAAATGAATGCACCTCGAGATTGCCTGAGAGGCATCTGCACAAATCGATGGCTTTGCAATAGTGGCGCGCCTACCGAAACTGCGAATACATTGGCTGAAGGGGGACACGTATCCCCCTGGCTATCCCTAAGTCCGACGTTTGAGGCTTATAAGCGATGGTGGTCGCTCTCTCCTAGCCAACCAATATATGCCCCTCGATACCCACTTTGAAAAAGAGCTCGTCGAATGTGGTCGTTCGCATTGCTATGCGCCTAAGCCTATTATAGAGAACTGGTACACAAAAGTGAGATATCGTGTCTCACTACCTGCCCGCTGAAGACGTTCTATTCAACGCCTTAGATTTCTGGAAATGACTCACGTAAGCGGCACCATTTTCTCCTAGCTTATGCATCTTTTGTGGTGGGGATCGAAACCCATTGCGGTTGATTCAAGCCTGGCCTGAGCGTCTAACGCTTTCTGTGTCTCGTGCTTAAACATTGCCTAGGTCATGTTGACAAAGTGGCTTCTCAAATCACCTGAGGTCTGATTCAAGGCTGTCTTTTAGGAGGCAGCTTTGGCTCGTGGCGACCTAACGGATATGGAGTGGCGGATCATTGAGGGTCTGTTACCCACCGAACGCGGTAGGAAGTCCCGGCCCTCGCATGACAATCGACGATACCAGAATGGTATGCTGCATGTTCTTCGGGTCGGCTGCCCCTGGCGTGACATGCATGAGCGCTACGGAAAGTGGAACTCGGTCTATGTGCGCTTCCGCCGTTGGGCTGAACAAGGAGTTTGGGACGCTCTGCTTGAGACCCTCGTTGAACTGGGGCTGACAGATGACTGGCAGCACATGATCGACAGCACCACGGTTCGCGGCCATTCGCAGGCTGCGGGCGCTAAAGGGGGACTTATCAGGAGGCTTTTGGTCGATCACGCGGCGGCTTTATGACAAAAATCCATGCCCGAGCAGACGGTCAAGGACGCCCTCTTGGCTTCGTCCTGACGGGCGGAGAGGCCTCAGATTATGCCGCGGTGCCTGACTTGCTGGCGATGCCGGTCGGCAAGCCAAGACTATTCCTGGCCGACAAAGGCTACGACGGTGACTTCCTGCGTGAAGAACTTCTGATCCACGGCATCAGGCCGGTCATCCGCCAAGGGCTAACCGAAAGAATCCGCCTGCCTGCGACTTCCGGGCTTACAAAGACCGGAACCGTATCGAGCGGATGTTCAACCGCCTCAAGCAGTTCCGTCGCGTTGCGACCCGATACGACAAAACCCGAAAATCCTTCTCCGCATTCCTTACTCTGGCCGCCGCAAAGATTTGGCTGCCATACTTTGTCAACACGACCTAGATGGACGCTCTGTAGGTGCAAGCAATCGCCTGCCGTAAGATTAGCATAGGTTTCGACTCGACAGCGATCACAACTCATGGGCAAATAAGGCAGCACCACCTAATCTCTATGGTACAGGCATGAAAGCCATATTTTGCGCCGCAATGTTTGCCCTCCCGAGCCCGCTCCTTGCGCAATCGGATACGGTTCCGTGGAAGGAGGTAGCGGGGTGGACGATCCGCATGGACCCCACCATGGGGAATGCCTGCTACTTATCGACTGTATACGAGGACGGAACGATCCTGCGGCTAGGCTTCAACTTTCTGGAGGGTAAGCGCGAGCTCTACTTTTCGTTTGGCAACGCCAAATGGAAATCGTTGGAAGAGGGCAAAGAATATCCTGTCCGCATCCAGTTCGATGACGAAACGCCTTGGGAAGCAAAGGCGTCGGCGGCACAAATTAACTCCTATAAGTACCTTCAGGTCGGTACCCACGACCCAAATTTTCTCGTCGAATTCAGTAAAAAGTTGGGCTTGAAGGCGTTCTACGCCGGCAAGCAAATTGTGTTCCTGCGGCTTAAAGGCTCCTCAAAGGCAATTGATGAGATGCTTGACTGTCAGGATACAACTGACAAGCTCGTCAGCACTCAAAAGTCTCCACCAAAGGACGAAGACCCTTTCACCGCTCCCCCATCGGTCAAAACTTCCGACGATCCCTTTGAACTGTAAAGAGGGGCATCCACAACATTCGGTGTGGAAAGGTGCTTGCGTGTTGAAGCAACCGTGTCCCAACACTTCTTGGCACCAAACGTCAAGTCTAAGCGGATACATTCGGGTAGTAACGGCAAAAGCCGCTTTCCGCTCAGTTGGTGCATCCGTTGTAACAGGGTGTCGACCAGCGTTTGGACATTTCTAGCACATCGCCTTTGACCCGATCTCACGTTTTCGCGATGAGACTGCCGAGCATCTCGTCCTTCTGCCTCGCCTCGCCTATCTTAGTCTCCCAACGCAAGAGGAGATTGAATGATCGACGAATTTGGCCCTTACGTGCAGATGGCGACGCTTGGGGAGCAGATGGCCAATCGGTACCAGATGGATGAAAATCTGGAGCTGGGGCCGCACCTGGCGCATTACATGGAAGAGGTTGAGGTCAATATCGCGGCGGATCGCTTCAACCATGTGGGTTTTATGGAAAAAATCCTCGGGCGATTAAAGTCCATACCAAAGGCAACGGACGAAAGACGACGCCAAGAATTTTTGCAGGCCGTCTCCGTAGCGCTTCAGGAGCGGATAGATCACACCTCTCGCGAAGTCGCTCTCGACGGAATTTGATCGTCGTTGGCTCACGCTCACGGCAACAGAGAGCCTTTCGCGCTGGCCTCTCCTTCACTTGAGCTAGAGAGGAAGATCGGTTGCCCCGCTTAATTGACCTGCTTATGCGGGGTGGTGCGGGGGATCAAAGATCCATCCTGGGCCTGTGGGGCGATGTGGATGTTGTCGCGGAAAAGGGCGATGCTGAGGACGAGACCTACGAGGACGCATAGGAGAGCGACGAAGATCAGTCCGGCTTTGTCTATCGGCTTTCTCATGGATCCTACCATAGGCGCTAATGTGGATATGGTGAGGCGATAAACACCCTTTCTTACCGTCCGATACATTTGGTTATCAAACCGTAAAAAGACAACACCATAGCCGTTTTAACGCAAAACTATTTTCGGGCGCATGACCGAATGGACGTCCGTTGGGCGCGCGAAACGATCGGGGTGGATGAACGGAGTGTGTGCGCACAGCGGAAGGCAAGATTGAACCAATCGGCTTGAAACCACGTTACTCGCCCGACAACAATGGACATGGGATTTCAGATCGTGGACGTCATTCGTATTCTTCTCGCCATCATCCTGCCGCCCGTCGGCGTTTTCCTGCAGGTGGGTCTCGGCCTTCATTTCTGGCTGAACATTCTACTGACACTGTGCGGATACCTGCCCGGCATCATCCACGCGATCTGGGTCATCTTGCGAAAGTGATCCTGATCCGCTGATGGTACAGGTGTACGCGCTGCACTTATAGAAAAAATCAGGCAAAAGCCTGCGTCGCCCACGCCCCCGCTGCTGCGGCGACGGCCGTCAGCAACGTTCCCCAAATGATATCCACCACACATAAGCGCCATGTCCACCCCTTGAGAGTGGACAGGTTCGTCATGTCGTAAGTGCCATAGGCGAGAAAGCCAAAGATCGCACCGGAGACCAGCGCCTCACCGATCGAACCTCCGGCGAAAGATGGTGCGACGGCGAAGTAGACGATGCCCGCAATATAAAAGAGATAGAAGATACCCGCTGCCACGAAGTTTGGCTTTGGCAGCATGAGTTGCCCGATTTCGCGTTTGTAAAAGCCGACAGCCAGCTTTGACAGCCAGACGAAATCCAGTCCGAAGAAGACGATAGCCGTTGCGACATAGGCGACGATCAGCTGCATACGGCGAGCCTCCTCTTATAAATGAGGGTTAAATTCCCAGAACGGGCTGAACCAGTCTGACGATCCAGCTCTTGAATTTCAGAGGCGCATCGGTGACAGCCAGGCAAATGCAATCTTCGCCTTCACCAGCAATCGGCTGGTGGGTGAGGTCTTCATCCGCCTCTTCAAAATCGCCACGACGGAAGACATCGTCGCCATCGCGGAAGCATCCCGCGAGAACCACCGTCAACTCGCGCCCCCCATGGGTATGTTCAGGAACCGGCTTACCAGCGGGTATCTTCAGCAACCGGACCTGCGCTTCCCCATCCCTGGTGGGAATGGGGAAATGATAGGCGCCGGGGCCGAGCGGCTTCCATTTGAGCTTGTCGACATCTCCACCCGCGTAGGAGCGCAAAGGTTCCGGCAGGACCGAGGGTTTGGCGGCTGAAGCGGCCACACTTGCTGGCGTGTAGGGGGCCTCGGCCCGCATGCGGGCCTTCATCGCGCTCCACTGACCCTCGGAAATTTCCTGAACAGGTTCGGCATCACGCAAAAGCGCACCCGCGGTCATTTCCATGGCGTGCAAACGCTTGCGGCTTTCCGGACACAGCGCAAGATGGGTGGCAACTGCCAGGCTCCAGCTTTCCGCCAGACTGCCCGAGGCGTAATCGAGCAGCAATTCATCGCTGATGTGGTGCCAAACACTCATGTGCGCGACTCCAGAGCTGTTCTCAGTTTGGCAAAAGCAAGCCGGATGCGGGACTTGACGGTTCCGATGGGAAGACCGAGCTGCTGGGCAATAACGCTGTGAGACATTTCCTCGAAGAAGGAACGCTTCAGAAGGTCCCGCTGCTCCTGCGGAAGGTCGGCCAGTGCTCGATGCAGACGCTCCGCATCCTGCAGCTCTTCCATCTGGGCATCGGCCGCAGGCGCATCGTCTGCAACGAAGGCAGGATCGTTCATATCGAACTCGGGGCGGCGGTCGCGCCGGTGCGCATCAATTCTCAGGTTACGGGCAATTCTGAATATCCAGGCAGAGACGTTGCCTCTCGCCGGATCGAAGAGGGCGGCCTTGTTCCAGACCGTCATCATTGTTTCCTGCATCAGTTCCTCAGCGGCCTGCGCATCACGCACCTGCCGTAACATATAGATACGCACGCGTGGTCCGAAGTATCGGAATACAGCTTCGAAGGCCTCCACACTGCGTTCAGATGCAATTGCTCTTAGCAGTCCGGGAAGCTCGTCCTCGATATTGTTCTGGACCGTTTCACCCATGCGAATAGGTTTTACCTCGCTCCCACGCATTTTCTGAGCAACAGGCTTCTTCCTATTGTTGCTCATATAGTGGCACGGCGCCGCCGCTATGGAAACATTTATCGTCATGCTGGCGACTACGGCAGGTCTATTTCGGTGGATCACTCACGGTATGGGAGAAGACAAAATTTAACACTTCGGAAATCCATTGGTCACTGCCTTGCGTAACGTTCGACATGAAGAAAATGGACCTGGAAGTCATGGATATATCGTCACGGTCAAGAGACAGACAGGCACTGCGTAAGGTTGCCGTTATCGGTTCCGGCATCTCAGGTCTCTCGGCTGCGTGGCTGCTCGACAAGTCCTGCGACGTCACGCTGTATGAGAGCGACCATCGACTAGGCGGCCATGCCAACACGGTCACTGTCGAGCGCGCGGACAGAGCTCCCATTTCCGTCGATACCGGCTTCATCGTCTATAACGAGAAGAACTATCCCAATCTCGTGGCGCTGTTCGCGCATCTCGGCGTGCAGACGGCTGCCTCCGACATGTCCTTTGCGGCATCGCTTGGCGGTGGAGCGCTTGAATATTCCGGCTCCGACCTTGCCGGGCTGATCGGGCAGAAGTCCAATCTCTTTCGCCCGCGCTTCTGGAAAATGGTGCGTGACATCATGCGCTTCTACAAGGTGGCGCCGGATCTTCTGCACGACGAGAGCCTGCGCGACGTCAGTCTCGGCGCCTATCTCGATCGAAACAACTATTCGGCCGGCTTCGTCGATGATCATCTCCTTCCGATGGGTGCGGCTATCTGGTCGATGACCGCCGACGACATGCGCGACTATCCGTTGCACGCCTTCATCCGCTTTTTCGTCAATCATGGCCTCGTCCAGCTTTCCGGCCGCCCGCAATGGCGCACGGTCAAGGGTGGCAGCCGGGAATATGTGTCCCGCGTGCTTGCCGAATTTCGCGGAACGGTGCGCCTTTCAAGCCCGGTTGCCGGTATCCGCCGCATTCAAGAGGGCGTGACGGTTGTCGATCGTGCGGGTGATGTCTCGGTTTTTGACGAGGTGGTGATCGCCACGCATGCGGATGATGCCCTTGCGCTTCTCACCGATGCCGACGATCAGGAGCAAGCCCTTCTCGGCGCATTCGACTATACGAGCAACACGGCAGTCCTTCACAGCGATGAGCGATTGATGCCGAAACGCAAGGCGGTGTGGTCCAGCTGGAATTATCTCAGCGAGCCGGGATCTCGCGGCACGGAAGCGCTTTGCGTCACCTATTGGATGAACAAACTTCAGCCGATCGATCCCGCAACGCCGCTCTTCGTCACGCTCAACCCATCGCGTGCGGTCGATCCGGCCAAGGTGATCCAGAGCTTCGATTATGCCCATCCGCTTTTCGATGCGAAGGCAATGGCAGCACAGAAGAAGCTGTGGTCGCTGCAGGGCCGTCGCAATACCTGGTTTTGCGGCGCACATTTCGGCAGCGGCTTCCATGAGGACGGCATCCAGTCCGGGCTTGCGGTGGCGGAAGCGCTCAGCGGCGTGAAGCGACCTTGGACGGTGGAAAACGAATCCAGCCGCATCTTCCTCTCGACGATCGAGGAGCACGTCTGATGACGTTGCGTTCCGCGATCTACGCAGGGAACGTCGTACATGCGCGCCACCGTCCGCGCGCGCATAAGCTTCGTTACCGCGTTTTTTCGCTGCTTCTCGATCTGGATGAATTGCCGCTGGTCGACGCCAAGATGCGGCTCTTTGCCCATAACCGGTTTTCGATTTTCAGTTTCCACGACAAGGATCACGGCATCGGCGAAAAGGGCGCGCTGAAGGATTGGTGTCGCGCGCGGCTTAGCGAGGCTGATATCGATCTGCCGCTAGAATATCTCCGCGTCGAGATGCTCTGCTATCCGCGCATCTTTGGCTATGTCTTCAATCCGCTGACAGTCTATTTCTGCCGTGACCGGCGTGAGAACGACCGGCTGGTCGCCATTCTCTACGAGGTCTGCAACACGTTCCACGAGCGCCACACCTATATCATTCCCACGCCGCAAGCCGATGGCGGAACTGTCCGGCACGCCTGTGACAAGGAAATGTATGTGTCGCCCTTCGTGCCGATGGAGTGCACTTACGATTTCCGCATCGATCCGCCTGAGGAGACAGTGCGCGTCGCCATTAACGAGCGTGATGCCGAGGGCGAGCTGCTGTTCGCCTCCTTCACCGGCAAGCGCCGTCCTTTGACGGATGGCGCGCTTGCCAGGTGTTTTCTGTCCCATCCGCTGATGACGCTGAAGATCATGGGCGCCATCCACTGGGAAGCCCTTATCCTTTGGGTCAAGGGCAATCCACTTTATCGCCACAAGGCCGCCGAGAGCCGCATTGCGAGCTCCGTCCCCGCCAAAACGCCGCAATCATGGGAGGCATGAACAATGAGCCACGCTGAACAGGAAACGCGCCCGTTTCTCCTTCACACTGCCCCTTTCTGGCAAAGGATGATCTGCCGTAGACTGAGCGGATTGACGCATGGACGTCTGACGCTCGTTTTCCCTGGCGGACAGGAATATGTGTTGCAAGGCAAGGAACCCGGGCCTCACGGTGTGATATCGCTGAACCGGGGACGGCTGGTTCGACGCCTGGTGACTGGTGGCGATATGGGCTTTGCCCGCGCCTACATGGATGGTGACTGGGACAGCCCCGACATCTCTGCACTTCTGGAACTGGCACTCGCCAATGAGCACAACTGGCTGTCGCTCTCGCAGCCGTCACGCCTTACCGCAACAATCGACTATCTGCGGCACCGTCTGCGTCGCAACTCCAAGTCCGGAAGCCGCCGCAACATCGCGTTCCACTACGATCTCGGCAATCGCTTCTATGGTGCATGGCTCGATGAGACCATGACCTACTCTTCCGCACTCTTTACCAAACCTGGACAGGGTCTGGCTGAAGCGCAGAACGCCAAATATGACCGGATCGTTGAAGAGTTGCAGATCGGGCCTGACGATCACGTGCTGGAGATCGGCTGCGGTTGGGGCGGCTTTGCCGAATATGCCATGGCGAAAACCGGCTGCCGCGTCACCGGTCTGACGCTCTCTCAGGAGCAGGCCGCCTACGCCCGCAACCGGCTTGCCAAAGCAGGCCTGTCCGAGCGCAGCGACATCCGGCTGGAGGACTACCGAGATTGCCAGGGCACTTATTCCAAGATCGTCTCCATCGAAATGTTCGAAGCCGTGGGTGAAGAGAACTGGCCGGTTTACTTCAAACGGGTTCAGGAACTGCTGGCGCGTGGCGGCAAGGCCGTTGTACAGGTCATTACCATCGATGAGCCTTACTTCGACCAGTACCGCCGCAACGCCGATTTCATCCAGACCTACATCTTCCCCGGCGGCATGCTGCCCTCCATCACTGCTTTCCGCCAGGCGGCAGCACGCGAAGGCGTTTCAGTCACTGATGAGCTGCGCTTCGGCCAGGACTACGACCGGACGCTGATGCTTTGGGACCGTGCTTTCATTGCCAATTGGGAACGGATCGAACCCATGGGCTTCGACGAACGCTTCCGCCGCATGTGGCAGTATTATCTGCATTACTGCGCGGCGGGCTTTAGAGGCGGGCGTATCGACGTCGTTCAATTCACGCTGAAGACGTAAAGCAACGCACGCGATTTGCTGGTCCACAACCGAAAATATGCCTTCTTCTGGAACTTGCGGTCTTTCTTCACGTTATGGTGAAAGATTTCAAGCGCCGGCGCTGCCGGCTCCCAGCGGAGGATCATCCATGAATCAGATCATCTATATCGTCGGCCTGGTGGTCATCGTTCTCGCGATCCTGTCGTTCTTCGGCTTCCGCTGAGGTTAATCTCCCGGTTGTAAAATCGGGATCACCGGAATAATCTCCCTAACGGGAACCACGCCAATGCATGACGCGTTTGGTTAGGTTGTTAGGGAGGTGTTCAATGAAGCAGACTGTATGGACAGAACCTGTCGAAGTGAGCTTCGACAAGAATAGCCAGAACGTGATTTCTGGCCCATTCGATGCGCTGACGCTGCTTACCGAAAATTGGCCGCACGCGCGGGGACTGATGTTCGTGCGCGCTAGAAGCGCTTGCCGCGCCGCGCTGGATGGACGCAAAACGCCCGAAGAGGCGCGTCGTTGCTTTGAAGATGCAATCTCGGAGGCAAAGACAGGAAGGCCGCACTGAGCGGCCTTTACGCTGTCGAACATCTTATAATTTTCGTGTTGCAGTCCTTGGATTAAGTCAAGGATAGGGTTGCTAGCGCGTGGCGAAAAGCTTCTCTTCGTGCCGTCTGGCCAACCCTCGAGTGACAGCACGGTACCAACTCATTACAGTATCCGTTGTCCTCAACGTCACAGAGAAACGGCCCCTTTCGGAGCCGTTTTCCATCTCATCCTTTTCTTACATCCAATATGGAGGAACGCCATAATAGTCGTAGACCTTGCGGTCTTCGCGGCCGTACCAGCTCTCGTCTTCTCGTTCAGCAAAACGCGGCGCGTTTTCAATCTGTTCCTTGGTCAAATCGACGCGGTAGCCATCAAGTTCTTCATCGTAATGAAGCTTTTCCCAGGGCAGAGGATAATATTCATCACCGATGCCGAGGAAGCCGCCGAAGCTCAAGACGGCATAGGCGACACGGCCGCCGCGCTTTTCGAGAATGATCCGTTCGATCGAGCCAATCTTCTTGCCATCGGCGCCATAGACGTTCGTGCCTTCGACTTTGTCGCTGGCGATGAAGCTTGGGGTATCCTGGACATAGGGGTCCTGGCCGGCACGGGGTTCATGGTGAAGCATGATTGCATCTCCTCTTTTTCAGTGCGTTGATAACGAATTAACCCGATCACGGAAAAATCGTTCCCGAGCCGGGCGAGGAGGCGTGTTCGCATTTGCGTGAGATGGTGATGTCAGATCGCGTGTGACGCCGTCTTCGGCTTGCCGACACGCGCCAAAAGGATGACGGGCAGAATGCCGATCACCACAATGGCGAGCGCCGCAATCGAGGCTTCTTCATAAGTACCCCTCGCCGCTTCGCCATAAAGCTGCGTAGAGAAAGTCTCGAAATTCATTGGCCGTAGCAGCAGCGTCGCCGGCAGCTCCTTGACGCAATCGACAAAGACCAGCAAACCGGCGGCCGCCATGGCGGCCTTGGATAGCGGCAGATGCACGTGGCGGAAGGTTGCGCCGGGCGCACGCCCCAGGGTGCGCGACGCGTGGTCGAAGGAGAGAGGAATGCGGCTCAAGCCAGCGTCGATCCCGCCTGCGGCAATTGTCAGGAACCTCGTTGTGTAGGCAAAAATCAGTGCCGCGCCGCTGCCGATCAGCAGAAGCCCGGTAGAGACGCCGAACCAACTCTGCATGGTTTGATCGAGGAATCTGTCGAAGCCGCCAAGGGCGATCAGCACGCCGATGGCGATCACAGTCCCGGGCGCAGCATAGCCGACCGTCGCCAGCCGGAAGCACCACAAGGACGCCCTGCCTGGAACGATGCGCGTGGCGTAAGCGACGACAAGCCCAAGAAGCAATGTGACAAGGGTGGCAAGCCCCGCAAAGACGACCGTGTTTACGGCTTCAGAAAGGAAGCGCGTGGAAACACCGCTGAACTGATAGCGCTTCCAGGCCTGCGTGATCAGATAGAGTGCGGGGCCGGCGAAGCCGATCAGGATCGGCAGGCTGCCGAGCGCAAAAGCAAGCCAACCCCAGGCGCCCTTTATCCACAGCGGTTCGAGCGTTCGGCTTTTCTGGGCGGAGAGCGAGTAGCGCTGCCTGCGTCGCGCCCAGCGTTCCAAAGCCACGAGGGCAACGACCAGCACCAGCATGCATAGGGCAATTTGCGACGCGCCCGGCAGATCCGACTTCGTCACCCAGGTGGTGTAGATCGAAACCGTCAGGGTGCGAACGCCAAGAAATTCCGAGGCGCCGATATCGTTCAGCGCCTCCATCAATGTCAGGCTGATGCCGACGGCGATTGCCGGGCGTGACAAGGGCACGGCAACCCGCAGAAAGAGCGATCTGCGAGAGGTGCCGAGAAGCCGCGCCGCCTCAAGCAGATTGCCGGCCTGGGTCAGGAACATGGCCCGCACGGGGATATACACATAAGGATAGAGTACGAAGCCGAGCAGCAGAATACATCCGGTCATGTTGCGGATATCGGGCAGGCGAAACTCGCGTGGGCTGGAATAGCCAAGCAGCCAGCGCACGGCCCCTTGGACGGGACCGAGCGGGTGGAGAATATCGAGATAGGCGTAAGCCATGATGTAGGTGGGCATGGCAAGCGGCAGGAGCAGCGCCCATTCGAGAATGTTGCGGCCTGGAAAATCATGCGCTGCCACGAGCCAGGCCGACGCGGTCCCCAGCACACCGGCGAGGACCCCGACGCCGAGAAGCAAAATCAGCGTGTCCGGCAGGGCCGTTGCCAGCACCGTGTCGCGAAGATGCGCCCACAGCCCCGCCGAGCCCTGTACGGCTTCCGTCACCAATGCCGCCACCGGCAGGAGGGCGAGACCTGCAATCACCGCCGATGCCACCAGCCACCAGACATTCGCATGGAATCGCGGTCTGGCCTTCATCCGTGTGTGACTGGCGGTGTCTGAAACCATGCGGTTACTCAAGCCTTATCGTGCATGAAATATCGATATACTGAAAACGGTGAAGGCGCCCGCGTGAAACGGGCGCCTTGTTATGCATATGCCGGATCGCTGATCCGAGCCCATAAGCCTCAGTTGTCGAAGCCAACCTTATCAGCCAGCTCGCTGGCCTGCTTGCGGTAGGAGACGATTTCCGTCAGCGGCTTTGGATCGATCTTCAGCGTGCCAAAGGACGCGACGACGTCGTTGAGAGCCGCACCCGGCTTCACCGGATATTCGAAATTGGCTTCAGCATAGATCTTCTGCGCTTCGTCGGAGACGAGATATTCGAGAAGCTTCACGGCTTCGGCCTTGTTCGGTGCGTTCTTGGCAACCGCCGCACCGGAGATGTTCACCTGAGTGCCACCATCTTTGAACGTGGGCAGAACGACCTTGATCGCCTCGCCCCACTTGACCTGCTCTTCGCCACCCTTGCCGGTGCGCATCAGACCGACATAGTAAGAGTTCGCAAGACCGATATCGCAAATGCCGCCGAGGATGTCCTTCGCAACGTCACGGTCGCCGCCGCCTGCCTTGCGGGCGAGATTGTCCTTCACGCCCTTCAGCCAGGCTTCGGTCTTTTCCGGACCGTAGTGCGCGATGTAATCAGCAAAGAGTGCCGTGTTGTAAGGATGCTGGCCGGAGCGAATGCAAACCTTGCCCTTCCACTTCGGATCGGCCAGATCTTCATAGTTGAAGGCCGTCACGTCAAGATCCTTGGCGGCATAAAGGACGCGGGCGCGCATGGACAGCGCGAACCAGTTGCCCTTCGCGTCGCGCAGTTCTGCAGGAATGGACTCGGTCAGAACCTTGGACTCGACTGGCTGGGTGACGCCCTTCTCGACGAGATCGACGAGATTGCCGGCATCCACCGTCATCAGAATGTCGGCAGGGGAGCTTGCGCCTTCGCTCAGAACGCGCTCGGCCAAACCGTCCTTCATGAAGACCGTGTTGACCTTGACGCCGCTTTCCTTGCTGAAAGCATCCAGCAATGGCTGAACGAGTGCGGGCTCACGGGTGGTGTAGATGTTGATTTCCGCAGCATTGGCCGCGCCTGCAAAAACCGCTCCGGCAACGCCAGCTAGAAGTGCAATATGTTTTGTATTGAAAAAACCCATCTCTTTCCCCTTCGGACTTCGAATGATGTCGAAGGGCACTGACCATACATGATAATATAAATCAAGTTTAATTTGCCGGTCGATCAAGCGAAATGATCACTTTGAGTTGAAAATGGTTGGGTTTTTCGATGCGACTTTTCAGATTTCAATCTTGAGTAAATATCAGCACATGCTGAGGGTCGACCGCAAGATGAACTTCTTTGACATCGATCGGCGTGCGTTTCATGCTGCGTACGCGCAAATCCCGCTGCAAGCCCGGAACGCTGATCGACAGTTGTTCGATCTCACCCATGAACATCCGACCGGATACCTGGCCTTGGAAGAGGTTGGTGTGAGACGCAACACTGGCGCCATGCACCTGAATTTCGCCCGGACGGATATAGACGAGAGCCGGCGCACCTTCCTGCAAGTCGCTGCCGTGGGAGAACCGGCCAATCGGCGTTTCCACGTGTCCGTTCCTCACCATCCCTTCCACCTTGTTGAAGGCACAGAAGAAATCCGCGGCGTAGCGGCTGACGGGACGGTCATGCAGATCATAGCCCGTCCCCGACTGGACGATGTGGCCGGACTGCATGAGAACGACTCGATCGCCAGCCGAAAGCGCTTCTTCTGGATCGTGCGTCACCATGATCGCGGTCGTCTGAAGAGCGCGCAACAGGCCAATCGTTTCTTCCCGCACGCTGTCGCGCAGGCCGCGATCAAGGTTCGAGAATGGCTCATCCATCAGCAGAATTTCAGGCTTCGGGGCCAAGGCGCGGGCAAGCGCGACACGCTGCTGCTCGCCGCCGGAAAGCGTGTGCGGATAGCGGGTGGCAAGATCCGACAGTCGGACATGCTCCAGCATCTCGGTGGTGCGGGCACGCGCGTCTTTCCGCGGCATTCCCTTCAACCCGAAGGCTACATTCTGTTCGACGGTCAGATGGGGAAACAGCGCATAATCCTGAAAGACGAAGCCGATGCGGCGCTTTTCCGGTTCGACGAAAAGAGAAGGGCCGGCAATCTCGGTGCCATTCATACGCACAGTGCCCGCGTCCGGCGTCTCGACACCGGCAATGATGCGCAGCAGCGTGGACTTGCCGCAGCCGGAGCGCCCGACAAGGCAGATAATCTCACCCTTCGACACCGAAAGATCGATATCTTTCAAAACCGGCACGCCGGCAAAGACCTTGCCGATGCCGCCCAGTTGTAGCGCTGCAACCTCTGTCATCAAAAACATCCATCATCGACGTCAGTTTCTTGATTGCGCAATTCAGGATTAAAGTCAAAACGCAAATTTCCAGACACGTCGCCGGTGACGTAGAAGAGTTGACGTTTACGTTAGAGTTAATTACGCTGATGTGAGTGGATGACTTCGGGAGCATCATCTACCCTCGTGACCGAGGACGGCAGACAATCTGATGGATGAGGACCCTTCAGATTGATAAGGATGCCGAGGAGGACTGCGGGGAGCGGAATGGGAGGAAAGTAATGAGCGATACCACTGCGATTCGTCAGGAGCCTCGAGCCGTGCAGCGGCCATGGCTCGCATCTTACCCGCAAGGGATACCGGCGGAATTGCCCGATCTCGGTTACACCTCGCTTGCCGAACTCCTGGAACGAAGCTGCAAGACGTTTGCCGATCGCAAGGCTTTTTCCAGCATGGGAAAATCCATCACCTATCGCGAACTTGAAGAACAGACACGCGCCATTGGCGGCTGGCTGCAGAGCATCGGCCTGCAAAAGGGTGATCGCGTCGCGGTGATGATGCCGAATATTCTGCAGAACCCTGTCGCCACTTACGCGATCCTGCGCGCTGGCCTGACGGTGGTGAATGTCAATCCGCTCTATACCCCGCGTGAGCTCGAACATCAGCTGAAGGATTCCGGCGCGAAAGCCTTGTTCGTTCTGGAAAACTTCGCCCATGTCGTGCAACAGGCGCTGCCGAAAACCGATGTGAAACACGTGATCGTCGCGACCATGGGCGACCTGTTGGGCTTCAAGGGTCACATCGTCAACCTCGTGGTGCGCAAGGTTAAGAAGCTCGTTCCTCCTTATGCGCTTCCGCAGGCCATCAGCTACAAGACGGTTCTGAAACAGGCGCGCGACACGACGCTGAAACCCGTCAATCTGACCCGCAGCGATATCGCCTTTCTGCAATATACCGGCGGCACGACGGGCATTTCCAAAGGCGCTGTTCTCACGCACGCCAATCTTCTGGCCAACAAGGCGCAGATCGCGCTTTGGATGGAGCCGGTCTTTGCCCGCAAGAACCGCCCCGAGGTGTTGAATTTCGTCTGCGCGCTGCCGCTCTATCATATCTTCGCGCTGACGGTGAACTCGCTGATGGGCATTGCACTTGGCGGGCACAACCTGCTGATTGCCAATCCCCGCGATATTCCCGGCTTCGTCAAGGAATTGTCGGGCTACAAGGCGCATGTCTTCCCAGGCATCAACACGCTGTTCAACGCTTTGATGAACAATGAGGATTTCCGCAAGATCGATTTTTCCTCGCTGGTTCTCGTCCTCGGCGGCGGCATGGCGGTGCAGCGCCCGGTGGCCGAACGCTGGTTCTCGATTACTGGCACCGCGATCAGCGAAGGGTACGGCCTTTCAGAGACCTCGCCGGTCGCCACGGTGAACTGCCTCGATCAAAACGGTTTCAGCGGCACAATTGGTCTTCCCGTTTCATCCACCGATATCGACATTCGCGACGATGACGGCAACAGCCTGCCAATTGGAGAAGTGGGCGAAATCTGCATCTGCGGTCCGCAGGTGATGGCGGGCTACTGGCAGCGTCCGGACGAGACCGCCAAGGTGATGACACCTGATGGCTTCTTCCGCTCCGGCGACATGGGTGTGATGGATGAACGCGGCTTCACCAAGATCGTCGACCGCAAGAAGGACATGATCCTCGTCTCCGGCTTCAATGTCTATCCGAATGAAATCGAAGAAGTGGCGGCGGCCCATCCGGGTGTACAGGAATGCGCCGCTGTCGGCGTGCCGGACGAACATTCCGGCGAAGCCGTGAAGCTCTATGTGGTCAAGAAAGACCAGTCTTTGACCGCGGCGGAATTGAAAGCCTTCTGCGCCGAGGGGCTGACCAACTATAAGCGGCCGAAGCATATCGAGTTCATCGCTGAAATGCCGAAGACCAATGTCGGCAAGATCCTGCGTCGCGAACTTAGAAAGCTGGCTAACTGATTGGCGTCGTTTGGAATAATTCAGCCGAACACGCCTTGATTTGGCCCGATGAAAGAGAATAGTTTCCTCATCCTTCCACGGAGCATGAGGAGCTTTCCATGCAGGCCATTGTCGAGACCCTGAAATCCACAGCCGCCAGCACCAACGCCACGGACATTCGAGCCGCCTTTGCTGCGGATGGTGAGCGCTTCGAACGCTTCAGCGCCCGCTTCGACGACCTTTTGATGGATTACTCCAAATGCGCCGTGAATGACGACATTCTGGCACTTTTGGAAAAGCTCGCAGCCGAAGGCGGCGTTGCCCAAAAGCGCGAAGAGATGTTCTCCGGCAAAGAGATCAACTTTACTGAAGGGCGCGCTGTCCTCCATACCGCTCTTCGCAACCGTTCGAACAAGCCCGTTCTTGTGGACGGCAAGGACGTGATGCCGGATGTGAACGGCGTTCTTTCCGCCATGGGCACGTTTGCCGATGCGATCCGCTCCGGCTCGCTCAAGGGCGCAACCGGCAAGAAGATCACCGACGTCATCAATATCGGCATTGGCGGCTCGGATCTCGGCCCGGTCATGGCGACGCTGGCGCTCGCGCCTTTCCATGACGGCCCGCGCTCCCACTTCGTCTCCAACATCGATGGCGCTCACATTGCCGACACGCTGAAGCTGATCGACCCGGAAACGTCGCTCTTCATCGTCGCCTCCAAGACCTTCACCACCATCGAGACGATGACGAACGCGGCGACCGCCCGCAAGTTCATCGCCGATGCGCTGGGTGAAGATGCCGTCAAGCATCACTTCTGCGCGGTTTCCACCGCGCTCGACAAGGTCGCCGCCTTCGGTATCGACAGCGACCGCATTTTCGGTTTCTGGGACTGGGTTGGCGGACGTTACTCCATCTGGTCCGCCATCGGCCTGCCGCTGATGATCGCTATCGGCCCTGAAAAATTCGGCGAATTCCTCGACGGCGCGCATGCGATGGACAAGCATTTCCGAGAGGCGCCGTTCCGCCAGAACCTGCCGATGCTGCTTGGCCTCATCGGCTTTTATAATCGCAATGTGTTGAACTATCCGACGCGCGCGATCCTGCCCTATGACCAGCGGCTGTCGCGCTTCCCGGCCTATCTGCAGCAGCTCGACATGGAATCGAACGGCAAGGGTGTGACCATTGACGGCACACCGGTAGACGGCCAATCCGGCCCCGTCGTCTGGGGCGAGCCCGGCACCAACGGACAGCACGCCTTCTACCAGCTGATCCACCAAGGCACGAGCATCATCCCTGCCGAGTTCATGATCGCCGCCAACGGCTTCGAGAAGGAACTGCGCCACCAGCACCAATTGCTGATCGCCAATTGCCTTGCCCAGTCCGAAGCGCTGATGAAGGGCCGTACGCTGGCGGAAGCCAAAGCACAGCTTACCTCCAAGGGCATGGACGACAAGAAGGCTGATTTCATCGCGCCGCACCGCGTCTTCACCGGCAACCGCCCATCGATCACCTTCGTCTACGACAAGCTGACGCCTTTCGCACTCGGCCGCCTGATTGCACTTTACGAACACCGCGTCTTCGTCGAAGGCGTGCTCTTCCGCATCAACTCCTTCGACCAGTGGGGCGTGGAGCTCGGCAAGGAACTGGCAACCGGCCTGCTGCCCGTGGTGGAAGGCAAGGAAAGTGCGGCTGGTCACGACAGCTCGACCCAAGGGTTGGTCAAGGCGCTGGCAGGGCTGGTGTCGGCTTAAAGAACCTAATCGATCGCGAAAAAAGCCGGGACGTCGATCCCGGCTTTTGATGTCAGTTTTGGCCTTTCCTTACGCCATGCTGGCTTCTGGCCGCGACCTCACGCCGACCATGATGCCGATGGCGGCAAGGGCGAGGATCAGTCCACTGGTGCCGAAGACGCTGACTGCGCCACTGAGATCAAAGATGATGCCGCCAACTGCCGCACCCATGGCAATGGCGAATTGGATGGAGGCGACGAGGAGGCCGCCGGCACTTTCCGCTTCATCTGGAATGGTGCGCGCCAGCCAGGTGGACCAGGCGACCGGCACGGCGCCGAAAAGGAAGCCCCAGAAGGCGACGAGGACTGCGGCAAGCGGCAAAGGCGGCGCCGTCGTTACCAAAAGCACTGCAATCAACGCCATGAAAAGAGGAAGCGCTGCGAGTGACATTTTCAAGCTGCGGCTGATCAGTGATCCGGCAACGAGGGTGCCGACGAAATTGGCCAGTCCGAAACCGAGCAGCAGGGCGGAAACCATGCCGATACCCGCACCGATATCCGCTTCCAGATAGGGACGCAGATAGGTGAAGAAAGCAAAATGGCCGCCGAAAACCAGCGTCGCCGCAACAAGACCGAGCGCAATGCCAGGCCTCTTCAGCACAACACCAAGTGTCTTGATGCTGCTGGTTCCTGTCGGGGCAAGCTTCGGTAGAGTGAAAAACTGTGCGAAGAAAGCGGCCACACCGAGCAATGCCGTCAGCACGAAGACGAAGCGCCAGCCTGCGAGCTCCCCCACATAGCTGCCAACGGGTGCCGCAACGATGGTTGCTGCCGAAACGCCGCTGAATATCATGGAAAGTGCCCGGGGCACGCTGGCTGCGGGGACCAGCCGGATGACGATTGCGGTGGACATGGCCCAGAAACCACCGAGCGCCACGCCAAGCAGCAAGCGTCCGATCAGAAGTATCATCAGACCGGGAGCCGCCGCCACCATCAGGTTGGAGATGACGAGGAGGGCCGAAAAGATCATCATCAGGTGTCGCCGATCAATGCGACGCGCGACGGATGTGATCAGGAGGCTGGCCACCATGCCGACAACGGCGGTCACGGTGACCGCCTGACCGGCTGCACCTTCGGTGATGCCGAGGTCTGCGGCGATGGGTGTGAGGAGGCTTGCCGGCAGAAATTCTGCGGTGACCAGCCCGAAGACGCCAAGCGCCATGGAGATGACGGCGCCCCAGGCGGGCGCCTCGGGGTCATCCGCGGCGGGATTTGAAATAGGTGTCGGGTTCATCGGTATGTCCTTTGGGAGGAGAGGATGGCAGAAGCATAGACTCGACTTTCCGGACGATCCATGCCACAAAATCCGCCATGTTTGATCAAACGTCCGGAAATCAGCCCTCACCCGATCTCATCAGCGAATTGTTGATGGGGATGCGGCTCGTCGGACTGGATTATCGCCGCATCGAGGCTTCCGCTCCCTTCGGGTTTTCCTTCGGTGAAGTAGAAGGCCGCGCGCAGTTTCATTTCGTGGCGTGCGGACCGGTCTATCTTCGTACCTCCTCCGGTATGCTGCATAAGATGGATGCGGGCGATGCGGTGTTGTTGCCGCGTGGCGGGCCGCATGCGCTGCTTTCCGATCCTGATATTGCCTGCCAGAACATCCGCTCGCTGGATGCCGCACCTCTTTGCAACTCCGTCAGCGCCATCAAGACCTGTGAACCCGACGTGCCGAGCGAAGAGCGCGTGCTGGTGTTCAGTGGTTGCATGGAATTCGATCTCGGAGCCATGCACCCGATCACCGGACTGATGCCGGAGGTGATGTTCGTCAACACGCTCACCTCGCGCTATCCGGAACTTCTTCCCATGCTGGAAGCGATGGAGCGGGAGACCCGCCAGGCGCGCGCCGGCTTTGCCGGTATTCTCGCCCGGCTTGCCGATGTCGTTGCCGCCTTTATCGTGCGGGCCTGGGTGGAATGCGGTTGCGGCGATTCCTCCGGCTGGGTGGCTGCGCTTCGCGACCCTCGTCTTGGTCGCGTCATTCTCGCGATCCACAACAATCCCGGCCATGATTGGACTCTCGCGGAACTGGCCGGCGTGATGGGCGCATCGCGCTCCGTCTTTGCCGAACGGTTTCTGGACGTCACCGGCATGACGCCGGTGCGCTATCTCACCGAGTTGCGGATGCGGCTTGCCATGCAGTGGATCGGCAAGGAGAAGATGCCGATCGAAACGGCGGCGGAGAAACTTGGCTATGGCTCGCAGGCCGCCTTCAGCCGCGCCTTCAAACGCATTGTCGGCCATCCGCCGAGCGCTCTTTCATCCTCGATCAGCCATCACGCGTAACAAGCGCCCAAAAGAAAGCCCGCCGAATGCTTTGCAGGGCGGGCCTCCTCAGCGCTCGCAAGTGAACTTACTCCGCCGGCGTTGCTGCCGGATCGAGCGCGTCGATGCCTTCATGGCGATCATAGGCCGCCTGATCGAGGATGCCCTGACGCTTGGCGACGATCGTCGGGATCAGCGCCTGGCCTGCGACATTGACCGCGGTGCGGCCCATATCAAGGATGGGGTCGACCGCAAGCAGCAGACCGACGCCCTGCAATGGCAGGCCGAGTGTCGAGAGGGTCAGCGTCAACATCACGGTCGCACCCGTCAGTCCCGCCGTTGCCGCCGAGCCGAGCACGGAAACGAAGACGATCAGCACATATTCCTGAATGCCAAGCGGCAGACCATAGAACTGGGCGACGAAGATGGCCGAGATCGCCGGATAGATCGCAGCACAGCCGTCCATCTTGGTTGTCGCACCGAGCGGCACGGCGAAGGCGGAATATTCACGCGGCACACCGAGGTTGCGCTCGGTCACCTGTTCCGTCACCGGCAAAGTGCCGATGGACGAGCGGGAGACGAAGGCGAGCTGGATTGCCGGCCATGCGCCTGCGAAAAAGCGCACCGGGTTCAGCCCGTTTGCCGCCAGGATCACCGGGTAGACGACAAAGAGAACAATCGCGAGGCCGATATAGATCGCGGCGGAGAACCAGGCGAGTGAGGCGAGCGCTTCCCAGCCGTAAACGGCGACCGCATTGCCGAGCAGACCGATCGTTCCGATCGGCGTCAGGCGAATAACCCACCAGAGCATCTTGCGGGTGATGGCGAGCAGCGAACGATTGAAGGAGAGGAAGGCTTCGGCCTTCTCACCTACTTGAAGGGCTGCAATGCCAACCGCAATCGAGACGACCAGAATTTGCAGAACGTTGAAGTTCAGCGCCGTGGTGGCGCCCGTCTGCGTGACCTTGGTCGAGGCCTGCAGGCCGAGGATGTTGGAAGGGATCAGACCTTTCAGGAAATCCAGCCATGAGCCGGTGGTGGAGGGTGCCGCCGCCGCAGTTGCCTCTACGCCGGTGTTGAGGCCGGGCTGAATGAGAAGGCCGAGCGTGATGCCGATCAACACTGCGATCAGCGCGGTAATGGCGAACCAGAGCAGCGTCTGCCAGACAAGGCGTGCTGCATTGTTCAGCTCGCGCAGATTGGCAATGCTGGCCACGATGGCGGTAAAGATCAGAAGCGGCACAAGCGCGCGCAACAACTGCACGAAGATGGAGCCGACCGTGGAGAGCGCCTGGACCAGCCAGTTCGGCCCGGCCTCCGTTGGACCCATTTCGCGAGCAACGTAGCCAAGGACAAGGCCAACCACCATGGCGGCGAAAACCTGGAAACCGAAGGACGCGTAGAACGGCTTCTGCGTCCGTTGTGAGGAAGATGAAGCAGACATGTGTTGAATTCCGTGAAAGCGAGGATGCTTGAGCATCTAACGCGCGAAGAAAAGGATTGCTCCTATATTCGGCGCCATGCACAGATTTTCAACGAATTGGATTTTGCGCGATCGGTAATGTGGAGAATTTTGTTTCACCTCAAGCATCTTGCGGCTGGCCTCTGTAGAGCCGTGCGAAGAAGGCTCGATCCGATATGGCTGCCAGAGAAAGCGCCAAGGCTGCCGTTGCGCCAATGGCAAAGACGACACGCCCGATCAGGATGCTGTAGACATCGGCGCCGAGCGAAACCATCACCAGCGTATCCTCGATGATGCTGTGGGCAAACCCCATGAAGACGCAGGAGAGGAAGATCTGGCGCGGCGCAATGATGCCGGATCTCGCTTCACGGATCAGAAGACCGGCGCCGTAGGAAATACCTAAGAAAAGGCCGATCGCGGTCAAATGCGCCGCCTCGCCCCTAATGCCAGCCAGTCGCAGCACGGGTTCTATCGCCTTCATCATCAAGCCCAGGATGCCCGTGATCTTCAGCACTTCAAGCGTCCATGAAAGGAGAAGCAGGACGACGAGCATCATCACCATGGCTTCGGCCAGTCCCCAGACATAGACGGACCAGTCTAATGTGGCTGCGCCCGGCACCCATGCCGGAGCGACGGGCGCGGACAGCCAGCCGGTGGCCTGGAACAGGTGATGGAGGATAAGCGCGTAAACGAAACCTCCGACGATGCGAAGTGTCGTGGTTGCCACCATGCCCGGCCCGGCGTTCTGTATGATCTTCTGCTCCAGCGGCAGTCCATGGGCGAAGAGAACCAGAGCGGAAAACACCGTGACATCCGCCGTGCTGAGCTCCGAGACCGGAACGAGGGTGAAGATCAAGGGCACCGCACCCCATACCCCGACCAGCATCGCAGTCAGCCACGCGAGGCCCAGTTCTGGAGGAAGGCCGACGGCGTGCATCACCGGCGCGAAGGCGGGAGCGATGGCTTCGACAACGCCCAATCGCGACAGGACCTCGGTCAGCAGTGAAATCGGCACTGTGATCCTTACCAACAGCCAATAGATCTCAAGCGTTTCACGCGACTTCAGCAGCAGGGATTGAAAGAACGGCATCGGCAACTCCTTGGGGCAGGCCATTCTATAGCCTGCGGCCAGTGGCATTTTTGGTCAAAGATTGTGTTTGTTTGCAATTTTGTTGCAGATCTCTCCTTCCTGTTTATGATCGGCTGATGGACAAGATCGACCGCAAAATTCTCAATCTGATGCAACGAGACGCTTCACTCACCAATGTGGAGATGGCGGAGAGAATCGGCCTCTCTCCATCAAGCTGCCTGCGACGGGTTCAGCGTCTCACCAAATCCGGGATCATCGACCGCATCGTCGCCATTCTCAATCCGGCAAAGGCCGGGCGCGGTATCAAGGCTCTGGTGTCGGTCGAGTTGAAGCTACACGGCGAACAGCAAATGCGGCGCTTTCTCGATCTTGCTCGGACCGAGGAAGCGGTGACGCATGCCTATGCGATTACCGGCGATATGGATGTGATGCTGATGCTGCGTCTCACCGACATGGAGGAGTTCGACGCTTTATGTGACAGGCTGTTTCGCGATCAGACGAATGTCGCGCGTTTCGTCACGATGGTGGTGATCAGGACAGCGAAAGAGGAAACGGCGATCCGGGTTTGACCACTAGTCCATCAAAAACATTCATTCGGGCGATACCTCTCCGACAATGGATTCAACTAGGCTGGTTTCGTAGCCTGTCACCAATCTTCAATCTTCGATTTTGACAGGGCATACATTGATGGCACTGCTCGATGCGAACGTGATCCATCCGATCACACTGCCTGACGGAACCGTCTACAAGGACACCGTCTATCTAAAGAACGTCATCGACCATCCACGGATGGAGATTGGCGATTACAGCTACTACACCCACTCTGGAAAACCGGAAGACACAGCTTCGATCCTGGCTCCGTTTCTTGGACACGGGGTTCGCGAGCGTCTTATAATAGGGAAGTTCGTTCAGATCGCGCGTGGAAGCTACTTCATTACCAGCTCTGCCAATCATCCGATGGATGGGTTCACGACCTACCCGTTTCGTATCTTCAAGCCAGAAACATTTGGTTACAAAGACCTACCGGTAAAAGACACAGTCGTCGGACACGATGTCTGGATTGGTCAGAATTCAGCGGTCATGCCGGGCGTTCACATCGGCTCAGGCGCTATCATCGCCGCAGCATCCGTCGTCACCCGCGAGGTGCCACCCTATGCAGTTGTCGGTGGAAACCCTGCAAGGATCATTCGAATGCGGTATAGCGGCGAAGTCATCGCCCAATTGCTTCAACTGGCTTGGTGGGATTGGTCGCTGGAGAAAATTGAAGCCAATCTGGAGGCGCTAACCACCGGGGACATGGCTCGCCTCCTAGACGCACCCGATTAATACTGGCTTGTTGAATGACAGCCTGATCTCATTCGCCCAATTCGCAACCAAACGAATGTGTTACGCTTCGTCACGATGGTGGTGATCAGGACAGCGAAAGAGGAAACGGCGAGCCGGGTTTGACGACAGTCATCGGAAGGACCTTTTAGCCCTCTCCCCTCGCCGGAAGTTGCCGCTTTTGAAAACCGGTTTTAGAAGGTTCAAACCCTGCGTTTCGATAAAATGCATGTGTTTCCGGCCTCGTGGAGCCTGTCATCAGCATGACCTTGTAGCACCCGGCCTGCCAAGCGTGAGCCGTTGCAAAGTCCAGAACCCGCTTTCCGATCCCCTGCCTTCTAAAGTCGCTATGCGTCACGGCATTTTCGATCAGCGCGTAAGGCCGGCCGCCCCGTGTAAGGTTAGGTATCACCACCAAGACACAGGAGCCAACGAGAACGCTGCCTACCTCACACACCACGATGACGCTGCCAGGATAGGCTAGAAACTGATCGAATATCGCCTCGGCATCGGACAAGTCCAGAGCTCGATCGCCAGGCGAAAGATGCTGGTAAAGGTCGAGCAACGCTGGAAGATCGCTCTTTTGCGCCGCTCGGACCAATGTCTCGTCCATTCTGTCGCAGGCCTTACAGCCCGATTTCATTTGCCCACGGCGGATTAGCGCCTGCGCGCGACACCGTCACGGCAGCGGCCTTGGCGCCAAGTGCCAGCGCCTTGGCGATCTGGTCTTCGGTGAGCGCGGCGACTTGGGGCTTGGTGAGGAGACCCTGGAGTTTCAGGGACGCGAGAACACCGGCATCAAAGGTGTCGCCAGCGCCGACCGTATCGACCACCTCGACCCGTTCGCTCGGCACCTCGACGCGAAGCTGCTTGGTATAGCCGACAGCGCCTTCCGCGCCACGGGTGACGACCACGAGCTTTGCGCCGTGGTGCAGCCAGTGGCGGGCGAGCGTATCTTCATCGCCCTTCAGGCCGAACCAGGCCAGATCCTCATCCGAGAATTTCACGATATCCGACATGGCCGCCATGCGATTGATGCGGTCCATGTGCTTTTGCTTGTCCTGGATGAAGCCCGGACGGATATTGGGATCGAGCGAGATGACCCGCTTTTCATGCTCGCGCACCAGGAGCGCTTCATAGGTGCTGCCGCATGGTTCGGGGATCAGGCTGATGGCACCGAAATGCATCGCTTCGCACTCGCCGCCAATATGCGGCAAGTCCTTTTCCGACAGCATGCGGCCTGCCGTACCTTCATCATAAAAGGCATAGGTCGCGTGGCCATCGACCAGCTTGACGAAGGCGATGGTGGATGGGCGGTTGGAGAAGGCGCAGAGGCTGTAATCGACGTTGCTCGCGCGCAGCGTCTCTTTCAGAATCTCGCCCATCATATCATCGGCAATGCCGGAAAAGAAAGCAGATGGGACGCCAAGACGCCCGAGTGCGATGGCGGTATTGAAGACCGCGCCGCCTGCATAAGGGGCGAAAGCCGCCTCGCCTTTGGTCGATTCACGCGGCAGCATGTCGATCAGGGCTTCGCCACAACACAGGATCATCCGATTTCCTCCAAATCTAAATCGATTAGATGCTTAACGGCAGCACCTTGCCCGGGTCAATATCCAAGGCACGGCTCAGCCAAAATTACGATTGTGGCAATTCGCTGATGCCGCCGTGACGCGCCGACCAAGGCAGCGGGTTGTCGAGGAAGGCTTCCACTTCCGACAGGGTCTTGTCGTCAAACAGCTTTTCAGAACGTGCCGCTTCCAGCACGTTGCGCCATGTGCTGAGGTAATGCAGCTTAACATTGCCGTTGGCGAAGCGCGCTTCGGCTTCGGAAAAGATGCCGTAATAGAAAAGCGCAATCCCGTGATCGACGATGCCGCCAGCCGCGCGGATGGCATCGATGAAGGTGAACATCGAACCGCCCGCGGTGGTCAAATCCTCGATGACCAGAACGCGTGCGCCTTCCGGCATATGGCCTTCGATCTGCGCATTGCGACCGTGACCCTTCGGCTTCTTGCGGCAGTAGATCATCGGCAGGCCAAGGCGTTCGGCCAGGAAAGCTGCGAAGGGAATGCCTGCGGTTTCGCCACCGGCCACACAGTCGAACTTCTCAAAACCGGCATCGGCCACGATCTTGGCGGCGGCAAAATCCATCACCGCAGAGCGGATGCGCGGATAGGAGATCAGCTTGCGCATGTCGATATAAACGGGGCTCTTCATGCCCGATGCAAAAGTATAGGGCGCTTCGGAGTTGAAATGGACGGCCTTGATTTCCCACAGCATTTTCGCAACGAGTTCGGCGACCACAGTGCGATCGGTGAAATTGAATTGGGCCATCGGCATCTTCCTCTTTCTTCTCAGCTATCGATAAAAAAACTGCCGGATAAACCGGCAGTTTGAACGTTAGTTTTCAACATCCCAATGCAGCGGGAACATCGGATCAAAGACCGTCACAGGTCCAGCACCCGTCTCGATCTTCGCCGGGAATGCTACTGGCTCGTCGCGCTTCACGAGTGTGATCGTCTCGTCATTGGGAGCAAGGCCGTACCAGGCCGGGCCATTCAGCGAAGTGAAGGCTTCGAGCTTATCCAGCGCGTTGTCCTGCTCGAACACATGGGCAAGGCAGCTCATGGTGTTGATGGAGGTGTAGACGCCAGCGCAGCCGCAGGCGCATTCCTTCAGCGGATCGACGTGGGGAGCGGAATCCGTGCCGAGGAAGAAACGCTTGTCACCAGACGTTGCCGCAGCGCGCAGCGCAAGACGATGTTCCTCGCGCTTTGCCACAGGCAGGCAGTAATAATGGGGCTTGATGCCGCCGACCAGAATGGCATTGCGGTTGATGATGAGGTGATGCGTGGTGATGGAGCCTGCGAGGTTTTTCTCCGATTCGCGGATATAATCCACGCCATCCCGCGTCGTCACATGCTCCATCGTCACCTTCAGTTCCGGCAAGCGCTTGCGCAGCGGTGCAAGAACCGTATCGATGAAGACCTTCTCGCGGTCGAAAATATCGACGTCCGGCGTCGTCACCTCGCCGTGGACGCAAAGCGGCAGGCCGATCTTTGCCATACGCTCCAGCACCGGCATGGCCTTGTCCATATCGCGCACGCCACCATGCGAATTGGTGGTGGCACCGGCCGGATAAAGCTTCACAGCGGTGACGAGGCCGCTTGTCTTGCCCTCTTCCACATCATCGGCGCTCGTATGCTCGGTGAGATAGAGCGTCATCAGCGGCTCGAAGCGGTCGCCCGCGGGAATGGCCTTGACGATGCGCTCACGATAGGCGCGCGCATCTGCCGTGGTGACGACCGGCGGCACCAGATTGGGCATGATGATGGCGCGGGCGAAATGGCGGCTGGTATCGCCGATCACGCCTTCCAACATCGCGCCATCGCGCAGGTGCAGGTGCCAGTCATCCGGGCGGCGAAGGGTGATCGTCTGCATTGTGAGCCTCTCAAGCAGGTCCGCGCAAGGTGTCTCGCAGTTTGCGCGTGAAGACCTTGCGAAGAACAATGTATGGGGTGCGGCCCGCTTAGCACCTTTCCACGGAAGAAAACAGCGCCTTGGCGTGACTTCGGGCTACTTTTTCGCCTCACCGATCGAGCCCGCCTGCGGACCCCAGACATCGGTCATGGCAAAGCCATCCGCCAGTGGATCGAAGGGGTCGAGCGCGATCTGGTGCAGACCAAAGGTGAAGCCTCGACCGGTGATGGTGGGGATGACCGCATCTTTGCCCGCCACCTGTGCCAGCGCCGACAGCCCAACCTCGAACTCCGTGCCGATGATGGAGCGGGACTTGTAGGTGTCACCTACCTTCACCTTGCCGCGCGCATGGAGCGTCGCCAGGTTGGCGGAGTTGCCGGTGCCACAGGGCGAGCGATCGGCACGGCCCGGCCACATGGTGGTGCAGGTGCGGATGGTGCCATCTTCTTCCGTGTCGCGGAACATCACATAGGCCACACCGGAGATCGCGGGGATTTCCGGATGCACGACTGGGATATCGCGGTTGACGATATCCTTCAGCACCATGCCGGCAGCCACGAGCTTGGCGGCGTTGGCCTTGTCGATGGTGAGCCCGATCTGGCGCACATCCACGAGCGCGTAAAAGATGCCGCCATAGGAAATATCCATACGGATACGGCCCCAGTCGGGCGTGTCGATCTCGACATCCAGTTCATGCACGAAGGACGGCACCATGGTGAGCTTGACCTTTTCGCAGCGGCCATCCCGGCAGGTGGCAGTGGCCTTGACGAGGCCGGCTGCGGTTTCCAGCATCACGATGGTCTCAGGCTCCTTCATCTCCACCATGCCGCTTTCAAGCAGTGCAGTCGTGGCGCAGATGGAGTTGGAGCCGGAGCTTGCATGCGCCTGGTCGGGTTGGAGAATGACGAAGGCGGCATCAGCATCCGGGTGCTTGGGTGGCAGCAGCAGATTGACGGAGCCGATCGGCGTCCCGCGTGGCTCAAGCGTCAAGAATCGACGAAGCTCCTCCCCCTTCGGATCGGTGTTCAGCCAGTGCAGTTGCTCGGCAACCGTGGCGCCCGGAATCTTCGGTACGCCACCGGTGGCGACGCGGCCGATCTCTCCTTCGCAATGAACATCGAGAAGCTGAAGGGTGCGTTTCCAGCGCATGGGGCATTACTCCAAAAGGGGATTTTCCCCCTCATAGCGGATTAAATACTGTTTGTATATTGGCAGATCAGCGGCTGCGGCAGGCCGCGCTGTTGCGGTTGGCGCGAAGCGAACAATCCGTCTGGCTGCGATTTCCGCTATCGAGGACCTGCGGATCGACAACGCTGGTCGCGGTGTCACCCACCGAGCCGACGGTGTTTTCCACGGAGCGACCGAGACGCTCCACCTGTCGTCCGTAATTTTCCCGCGTGCGCGGATCGAAGACGGCAATCGGCGCACTGATCGCAACGCTTGCCGCCGTGCCGACCGTCTGTGCCGCACCGATGCCGACGGCACCAATGGCTTCGCCAAGACCCACATCGGAATCCGTCACCGTCTGACCGGCGATCAGGCGGTCGCCGATCAGCTTAACGACTTCCGGACTTTCGGCAAACTTGCCGTGGTTGAGGCGGTCGCCCGATTGCAGCTTGGTGAGATCGAGAACCGTGATGCCTGCCTTCTCCAATTCGCTGCGATAGGGTTCCGCCGCCGGATCGATCTGGCCGAGGCGATCGACATTGCCGGAGATGCGGCGCGACAGGCTCAGCGCCCGGTCATCCTGCGAGACGAAGAGGGTGAATTTCGGCTTGTCCTTGCCAAGACTTGCATATTGACGGCCGAAGACATCCACGTCGAGATCGGGAGCCGCCAGAATGACATTGTTGATCTTCGGCAGCACATGGCCGTTGCGGATTGCCATCTGGCGCAGGGCTTCCACCGCAAGCCAGGTGCCCATGGAATGCGCCATGACCGTGATGTCGCTGACCGAGCTATCCTTCGCAAGGCGCGTCAGCATCTCCTCAAGTGCATCACGCGAGTAGTTTGTGCTTTCCTTGTCGTAATTGTAATCGAAAATGCTGGCGCGCGAGGGCCATGTGAAGACGACCGGAACGACGTCCGTTCCGGAGTCATGGACGATCTGAGCAAACCGGTAGACCGATTCTTCATAGCGGTTGTTGAAGCCATGGACGAAGACCAGAACGCGCCGATCCTTCGGGCTATGGCGCTTGATCCAGCTGCGCGTCTCGGCCGCCGAGGTAACGGGCTCCACCGAAATCGTTGTGAAGTCCTTCAACGGATCCGGCGGAAGCTTCTTCGGCCACTGCACCTGGCCCACCTTGCGATTGGCAGCGGGCGGAATGGAAACCGTGACGGCATCCACCTTCAGACCCGTGCCGCGCTCTCCGCCAAACAGCACCGCCTTGTCCTCAGCCGGCGCACGTGTCGTCGCCACCAGCAGGCTGACCGGCGTCGTGCCCTGCACCACCTGCCCCGTCGGCGTCATCACCCCGACCGGACGCCCGCCGCAGCCGGCGAGAACGGCCAACAAGGTGACCAAAGCAACAAGCCTTGCGGCCATTCCGATACTCCAGGACAGGCCAAGGGCGCCGAAAAACAGGAACCATTGGCGATCAACCGCCCTGTTTATTGCAGAATGAAAGGGTGTTGGCGACCGGTAAAGGTGTTACCAGCCGCCGCTTTTAGGTGTTGCTGTGTCTTCATAGCCGCAGACCGGCTATGAAGATCGCCCTCACCAAACGCCTGCTATCCTGCGATAGGTGAAGCCATAGGCGTGGAAAAGCTCTGTTTGCTCATCGACTGCCGCCTGCACATTGTAGGTCGCGCCGATAGGCCGTGTATGGGCGAAGGAGACCGCGTCGATGATGCCCATGCGTGAGCGCGGATTTCCAAGAAAGGATGGCCACAGGTGATCGAGACCGTAGCCCGACATGACATCCTTCATGGAGCCCACGCAGATTTTCAACGCTCTTTTCGAGAAAATAGGGCACATGATTTCCACGAACGGTTCGTGCCTCAAAACACTGCCTGGCTGCGCCACCGTGATCGGGTGCGTCGGGAAGGAGTTGGGACCGGCTTTCAGGGCAGGCTGAGCGAGATCAAGTCCGTGCTGGCGGAAAATGTGAAACATGCGATTAATATCGGTCCCGGTGCCATCAAGATCATCGTCGGGTAACCAGATGGCTTCATACTTCCAAAGAGGGCTCCCATCATACAGCAAATTGTAGAGCAGCCTGAATTTCTTCGTCGAAGGGATGTGCGCGAGATATTCAAATGCCGATGCAATGGCTGGCTCCTCCACACCGTAATAGCCAATGCAAAGGTCCCAATTGCGAGTCAAAGAGGTTACGTCCTTGAGCCATCGCGGATGGAGAGAGCCCGCTCCAGCGGGAACAATGACGAGGTTGGGGCGTAAGGGGCCGCCCTCCGGTTGGGTGGTGAACAGTGCACGTCTTTCCTCGTTTGGTGGCGACGAGAATTGCGGATGTTGAGGGTGTTCGGTCGTTGCAAGAACGTAGAGATTTGATCGCCCGTCGATCGTGCCACGCCCCGCAAAACCGACAATCGTCCCTTCGATGATCCGCGCAGCGGCGAACACGACTGAAGGAAGGCCATTCTCTCCAATGAGGCATAGCCTGCCGTTCACAACTGCCCACATATTCGCCGATGATGAAGCAAAACCGCCCAGCAAACCTTGCGGAGCTAGAACGAGGAAGTTCGCGAGAGTGCGACGATCACCATCAAAGAGCTGCCAAAAAGTGCCGCTTAAAGCAGTCTCATCAAGTGCTGGACAAGATGCCCATTCTTCATCGACAGTCGTCTCAACTGGCGAAGCTGGCATCGCCGTTGCCGTGTTTTGTTGCATAGTCAGCATTCGTTCCGCACCTTGGCTCGCCATAAGCAGGCTTCTGATCAATTCTCAAGAAGTAGATGACAAGTTTGTATGGTGCGAAGCTTACGGCGTTACTTGAGGTAACAAGCGGCACTCAATCTAGTTAAAGGATAAAGACTGAAACCGCTATCACACGACCCCAAAATAGGCCAGATTTTAAGCACACATACCTCAAGCACTGCGTTATCCAGCGCCCGCGTCAGGTGGTTTCAATATCCCGACCGAGTGAAGAGTCACGCAAATCATTGCGTCCCATTATTCTAGCTTTGCCACGACTTGTCGGTTTCCAGAAGCTATCTGCCGGTGGCAATCTGGCTAAGGAAGAAAATCGAAGGCCACATGCCGACGTAACTAGAGAAATCCTCGATCACCATTCCCGATCGAAATCGAGCGCATAACAGACTCGATGAACAGGAGGACGACCTACAAGGCATAAACACGCACCCTCGCAACAATGATGCGAAACAAAACGTGTACTAATTAAAGAAGAGGAAATGGCGCACCCGAAGAGATTCGAACTCCTGACCCCCAGATTCGTAGTCTGGTGCTCTATCCAGCTGAGCTACGGGTGCGTGCCGCAGAAGCTGTTCTGCTGGCGTGGCGATCCTCTAAAACGTCCCACCTTCGAATGCAAGCGATTTTGTTTTCAAATCGTCATTTTCCTGCAATGAATTTTACAAGATATTGAAAATAAATGATTTTTCGACAAGACCTATTTAGGGATCAAATTCGCGATAAAAAAGGCATGGCGTATTGGTGGCATCGGGGCAGCAGGATCGGCAGTAAAACTAGCTTGTGGCGGCCGTCGATCCGGGCTGGGGGCGGTCGGGGATTTCGATGCGGAATTGCGTGCCACGATCGGCCTTTTCGACAAGGGCAATCGTACCACGGTGGGAGAGGACAAGCTCGCGGGCGATAGCGAGGCCGAGGCCGGTTCCGCCGGAGCGTGCGGAGCCGCGGAAGGCCGAGAACAGGTTTTCGCGGGCCTTCTGCGGCATGCCGGGACCGTTGTCGTCGATGACGACGCTGACGGCGGCATCGTTGCGCTGCGCGGCAATCGTCAGGCGCTTTGCTGGGTAGTCGGACTCATTGGCCTGTTGCAGCGCCTGCACGCTGTTTTTACAGAGGTTGTAGAGAACCCGAAACAGTTGCTCGCTGTCGGCATCGATCGTCAGACCTTCCGGAATGGTATCGACGAACTCGATCCCGCTCTCCGGTTCGATGGCGAGGATGTCCTTCACGTCCTGAACCACTTCAGCAAGCTCGATCAGGCGGCGTTTTGGCGCGCCTTCGGTTGCCTGCCCGTAAGCGAGCACTTCGCTTGTGTAACCGACGGCGCGGTCGATGGTTCTTAGAAGCTTTGGCGCGAAGCTGCGGACCATGGGATCTTCGACATCTACAAGCCTATCCGACATGAGCTGGGCGGACGCCAGGATGTTGCGCATGTCGTGGTTGATCTTGGAGACGGCGAGACCCAGATCGGCTAGATTCTTCTGTTGCCGTAACGTCTTTTGCAATTGCACCTGCATGTCAGCGAGGTGTCGTCCGGCAACTGCCAGCTCATCGGTCCCCTCTTCCGGCTTGAACAGGCTTGCAGGATCGTCTGGTCGCTCCGAGAAGGTCTGCATGCCAACGGTCAAGCGCCGGATCGGACGGATCAGGATGCGGTTGATGGAGACGAAAATCAGGCTGGCCGTGATCAGGGACAGCGCCACCGAAATCATCAACACGTTGCCGGCATAGGCGATCATCGCGGCGCGCAGCTTGTTCTCGCTCATCACGATTTCGATGATCATGTTGCTGTCGCCGATCACGTCAAAGACACGGATGACGCGGTTCTGGCCGAAGAGCAGCACTGAAAAGGCATCGCGCACCGCCTGCAGCTGCGAGACGTCCGACAGGTCGTATTGATCATCGACACTCGGCGGCACCTCGGTGGCGGCGAGAAGAGTGGATGTGCCATCCTTCTTCAGTGCAATGAGCTTTGCGCCGGTCGCCAGCAGCGTGTCGTTCTGGACGCTTCGGGGAAGCTCCGTCTGAAGACCGTCGATCACCACGCCCGCAGCAGCGGCGGTGTTCAACCTGTCACGCAGCCATGCCAGGCGCATGTTGGCAACGGACGGCACGAAGATCAGAATTTCGGCGATCATGACGAAAATGATCGTCAACAGAAGCAGGCGTCCGGACAGGCCTTGGGTCAGGCCAGGCATCTCGCGCAGGGGGCGGCTCGTGGCCTCATCCTCCCGCTCGCCATTCATCCGGTTTCTGAGTGCTGAAAACACCAGGGCTTTTCCTGTTGGTCTGCCGGCCATCGGTCAGAAGCCTTGGCGGCGTCCAATTCGGCAAACAGCGTCATTTGAGGATATCATAAGGATTCGACGCGAAATTTCAAACGGATGCGGGACCGATACACAATTCGATGGGCTAAACGGAAAACGCCGCCTGAACGGCGGCGCTCCGTATCGGCCAAAGTTACGTGATCAGAACTCCTGCCACTCGTCCTTGCTCGGTGCAATTGCGGTGGAGCTGCTGAAAGCGCGTGCCACCGTGCCCATCATTCTGCGCGCCGGAGAGGCCACTGGCGTAGAGGACGGTCGGGCTGGAGCCGCAAATCTTTGAGCCTGCGAAGTCTCGTTCCCAAGGCGGAAGCGGCCGACCAGCGAGACCAGCGTTGCCGCTTCGCCGCTGAGCTTATGAGTTGCAGCAGAGGTTTCCTCCACCATGGCGGCATTCCGCTGGGTCACCTGATCCATCTGGTTGATGGCCGTGTTGACTTCCTGAAGACCTGTCGCCTGCTCCTGTGCTGCTGTGGCAATGGAGTGAATATGGTCGTTGATGCTCAAGATGCGCGTCTCGATGTCTTCGAGTGCCGCACCCGTCTGGCGAACGAGCGTCACGCCACTGCCGACCTCTTCTCCAGATTTGGTGATGAGCGCCTTGATGTCCTTTGCGGCATTGGCCGAACGCTGCGCCAGCTCGCGTACCTCTTGCGCAACGACTGCGAAGCCCTTGCCCGCTTCACCTGCACGTGCGGCCTCAACGCCTGCGTTCAGAGCCAGGAGGTTCGTCTGGAATGCGATCTCATCGATGACGTTGATGATCTGGCTGATTTCGCGCGACGCCTGCTCGATCCGGCCCATAGCGCTGACTGCATCGCGAACCACTTTCGCGGAATGGGCCGTCTTCTCTTTCGTTTCGGACACCATGGCGCTCGCTTCCTGAGCGCGTGCGGTAGAGTTCTTCACAACGGCGGTGATTTCGTCCAGTGCCGCGGAGGTCTCCTCCAAGGCTGCCGCCTGCTGCTCCGTACGCTTTGATAGATCGTCAGCCGCTGAGCGCAGCTCATTGGCGTTGTCATTGATGCCGCCGGTGCTGTCGCGCACCTCCGCCATCGTCGCTTTCAGCTTGGACATCGTGTCGTTGATGTTGGCCTGAAGCTCGGCGAACACACCATGGAATTCGCCGTTCATGGCGCGTGTCAGATCGCCCTTCGCAAGTTCGGCCATCACGCGGCCCGCCTCGGAGACGCCGCTATCGACGCTGCCGAGAAGATCGTTGATCGTCTTTGCGAAACGGTTGAGGTTGTCGTCGCCGTAATCCTTGGTGATGCGGCGGCTGAAATCACCTTGTGCCGCAGCGCCAACCACATCCGCCATGCCCGCCTGAAGATCGTCGCTCTTGGCGCGCATGGCGGTCTCCTGCGCATTCATGCGGCGCATATCCAAACCATTGCGCTTGAAGACTTCGACGGCCGAAGCCATTTCGCCAATCTCGTCCTTGCGGTCGAGATAGGGAACTTGGGCTTCGAGATGACCGTCGGCGACAGACTTCATCACCTCCGACACCTTCAGGATCGGCGCACTCAGCTGCCTGGATCCGACATAAAGCCCGATGATGGCTCCAGCACCGACGCCAGTGATGGTGACGAGAGCGACAACCAGAAAGATGACATGGCCGAAGCCTTCAATCTCGGCCTTGATCGCATCGAGATCCTTAAGGTCGCCCTTCACCACCGAGTCGATTTCACCTTGATAGGCCTTGCGGTTTTCCCGGTTGGCTTCGTTGTTGCCCTGGATGCTGGCTTCCTGAGGACCGACTTCGCGGCCAAGACGGGCCGTCTCTGTGCGAAAGGCGCGAAACTCGGCAAAGCGTTTCTCGATATTGTCGAAGGCAGCAGCCTAATACGCCGGGACCCGCGGCTTCCACTCTTTTAGAAGTGTCGCCATCGCGTCCAGATTCGTGATGATGCCATCGGCGAACTTCCCAGCCGCCGCCGTGTCCTTGGCCGCGTAGACGCCGCGGGATTCCATGACGACCGCAGTCACCAGCCGGTTGAGGGTCTCGCCAAAGCGGGCACGATCTGCAACGGCATCCAGAGCGATCGCATGGGTCTGATATTTGTTGATGGCGTAAATCGAAAGACCGCCGATACTACAGGCGACAAGGCTCAAAAAGCCAACGAGAAGATTGATCTTGCTCCGAATTTTCACTGCGAATTCCCCCGATATCCCAGATCCCCCTAGCCAAGAGCGCAAAGCCCCCCGGCTGCCTGGTCACAAGAACGTTATTAAAGGTCAATTAAAAAACAATTTCAGATTTCACTTATGTGCAAGAATAATGAAAAGCTAACCCATGGCAGCAGGATCAACAGTGCTGTGAAAAGCCGTGCCCTTCGGTTCGTGCGCTGTGAGCGCGTGATGCGGTTCACCAATTGACTTTGCGGGCCATAAGCCCTTATAAGCCCGCACGTCCGGGCATTTTGCAGTCTATGATGGCTTTCCGGGCATCAGTCGAAACGCTCTTGCCCATAAGGGCAAAGTCAAGAAGGGCCGCACCCCGCGGTATTAAATAAATGTCGAAGCGTACTTTCCAACCGTCCAAGCTTGTTCGCAAGCGCCGTCATGGTTTCCGTGCTCGCATGGCTACAGCTGGCGGCCGCAAGGTTCTTGCAGCTCGCCGCGCTCGCGGTCGCGCACGTCTGTCCGCTTAATCAAGTGGTTGCCCGATGAAAGTCGCGGCAGATGACAGATAAGAAAAAAATGCCCGGTCGGTTGAAAAACCGGCCGGATTTCCTTGCCGTTCAGGCGGGCGAAAAGAGGCGTGGAAGCGCTTTTCTTCTGGAGGTCCTGGATCGGCAGGCTCCTGAAACCGAACCCAGGGTCGGTTTTACCGTAACGAAGCGCCAGGGAAACGCGGTGGAACGCAACCGTATGCGTCGCCGCCTCAGGGAAGCCGTCAGGCTTTCTGCCGGGTTTGCAATGAAACCCGGGCATGACTATGTGATTGTCGCCCGAAGGGACGCATTGAATACCGACTTCGCCGTACTGGAAAACTTGCTCATAGAGCGGATCGAGGGACGCGCGAAAAACGGACGCTCCCGGGAGACCCGCTCCAGGAAAGAATGATGGAAAAAAACCGCAATTACTTTATCGCGATCGCCCTTTCGGTTGTCATCGTACTTGCCTGGCAGTTTCTCTACATGAACCCGCGTATCGAGCAGCAGCGCCGCGCCGAAGAGGCACGCCAGGCGCAGCAGGCGACGCAACAGACGCAGACCACGACGGCACCCGCCGACGGCTCGTCCGCACCGGCCACGACGCCGAACGCGACGACGCCCGCCACCGGCAGCCAGCAGGCAGGGACCTTGTCTCGCGCCGAGGCGCTGGCGAAGACCCAGCGTGTCGAAATCGACACCAACGCCATTGCCGGCTCCATCAACCTGACGGGCGCGCGTCTCGATGACGTTCGTCTGAAGGACTATCATGAGACGGTGGATGACTCGAGCCCGATCATCACGCTCCTCTCGCCTGCCGAGACGCATGACGGCTACTTCACCGAACTCGGCTATATCGGCAATGAGGGCGTTGGCTCCGTGCCTGGCCCGACCACGGTCTGGACCGCACCGGCAGGCGCAAAGCTGACCGAGACGACGCCAGTCACGCTTTCCTATACCAACGACAAGGGCGTGGTCTTCAACCGCACCATCTCGATCGACGATCACTATATGGTCACCGTCACCGACAAGATCGAGAACCCCGGTCAGGACGCGATCACGCTTTCGGCCTATGGCCGCATCACGCGTAACAACAAGCCTGTCACCCCGCCCGTCTTCGTGATCCACGAAGGCTTCCTGGGCGTTGCCGGTGCTGATGGCAGCCTGACGGAAGAGACCTACAAGAAGGTCGAGGAACAGCCCTATGTCCTGCCGAAGGCAACCGGCGGCTGGCTCGGCATCACCGACAAATACTGGGCGGCAGCAATCGTTCCGCCACAGGACAAGGCCGTCGAGACCCGCTACTCGCACTTTACCGATGGTCAGCCGCGTTATCAGGCCGATTATCGCAGCGATGCCGTGACCATTGCGCCCGGCGCATCCACCGAGCTGAAGAACATGATCTTCGCCGGTGCGAAAGAAGTGCCGCTGGTCGATCGGTACGAGAAAGAGTATTCCATTCCGAAGTTCGATCTCTTGATCGACTGGGGCTGGTTCTACTTCATCACCAAGCCGATGTTCAAACTGATGGATTTCTTCTTCCGTTACTTTGGCAATTTCGGCGTGGCGATCCTGCTCACCACCATCGTCGTCAAGCTTCTGTTCTTCCCGCTCGCCAGCAAGCAATATGCCTCCATGGCAAATATGAAGCGCATGCAGCCCAAGATCGAGGAGCTGAAGGCCAAGTTCGGCGATGATCGCATGGGCATGCAGCAGGCGATGATGCAGCTCTACAAGGAAGAGAAGATCAATCCGATTGCCGGCTGCTGGCCGATGCTTCTGCAGATTCCGGTCTTCTTCGCGCTCTACAAGGTTATCTACGTCACCATCGAAATGCGTCACGCGCCTTTCTTCGGCTGGATTCACGACCTGTCTGCGCCGGATCCGACCTCGCTCTTCAACCTGTTCGGTCTTCTGCCCTATGACGTGCCGCACTTCCTGATGATCGGCGTCTGGCCTATCATCATGGGCATCACCATGTTCCTGCAGATGCGCATGAACCCGACGCCGCCCGATCCGACCCAGGCGATGATCTTCACCTGGATGCCGCTGATCTTCACCTTCATGCTGGCGTCTTTCCCGGCCGGTCTCGTGATCTACTGGGCATGGAACAATACCCTGTCTATCTCGCAGCAGGCCGTGATCATGAAGCGCCACGGTGCCAAGATCGAGCTCTTTGACAATATCAAAGGGTTGTTCAAACGAAAGCCGGTGCAATCCAAATGACGGCTGACAAGCCCCTCTTCGGAAGGCCGTGGATTTTCATCCGCGGCGTTCCGGCCATGAAGTTCCTTCCTCCCGAAGGCCCGGCAGAAATCGCTTTCGCCGGGCGTTCGAATGTCGGCAAGTCTTCGCTGATCAATGCGCTTGTCGGTCACAAGGGACTGGCCCGCACATCGAACACGCCTGGCCGCACACAGGAACTCAACTACTTCGTGCCAGAGGGCTATTCCGGCGCTGGAGACGATCTGCCTCCGATGGCGCTGGTCGACATGCCGGGCTATGGCTACGCGCAAGCGCCCAAGGATCAGGTCGATAACTGGACCAAGCTGGTCTTCGATTACTTGCGTGGCCGGGCGACACTGAAGCGCGTCTATGTGCTGATCGATTCCCGCCATGGTATCAAAAAGAATGACGAGGACGTCTTGAGCCTTCTCGACAAGGCGGCGGTCTCCTATCAGATCGTTTTGACGAAGACCGACAAGATCAAGGAACCCGCCGTTCCTCGCCTCATCAGTGAAACGCTGGAAAAGATCCGCAAGCGGCCAGCCGCCTACCCGGAAGTTCTGGCAACGTCATCGGAAAAATCGGCTGGTCTCGATGAACTGCGCGCTGAAATCCTGAAAACAGTTGGCTACCCGCAGCCCTGACAGTGTCAGGGCTCGGACTGTTTAAAGCGTGTCGCGATCTTTTAGACTAGCCTCACGCTTTACTTCTTTGTGTTATCGCATTCCGTTTTCGCAAAACCGCGGCACACTTTTGCGCGACGCGCTTTACACAGCAGTGAAGAGCAGCACCGTGGCCCATAGAATGGCCGCAAGCGTCGTCATCCGCCAGAAGCGCGTGGAGTTCCACAGAGCTGTGAGAATGGCGAAACGACCATAAATGCTGCGATGCAGCTTGTCATCCGAACGGCGAAGCGCGTGATCCATAGAGGCATCCACGTAGGATGCGAAGGTACGCTGTTCTCGCACTTCGGTCTCGGCAAGATTGTCTTCCCAGCGTCGCACGATGGTGGCGAATTGCTGATCTTTACGAACCCTTTCGGCAAGCTCGGCTTTCACGTCTTCCGGCAGCGCGCCGAGCACATATTTGCCCGCCAGCACCTGATCCTTCAAACCGCCGCGCATATCCTTATCCGGCAAGGCCATGTCTTCGTTAAACTCCGCTGCTTCGCGCCACCGTCATCATGACAGCCTGCCGATTCGAACCTCGATCGGCCGGACGCAGACTCCCTGAACAAGGCTGGTCCGAATGCGCCCGCGTGTCAATCCGATTAGGCAGCGCATGTGCCATCCTCTGCGAATTAATATTCCTCGCCTGCCCCATCCGTGTTTCATCCGTCAAAAACTTGCGTTACAAGCGGCGCAATCAAGGACGAGGTTTTTCTCATGGCGAGTTTCGAAAGCGAAATGCAGGCCCGGCTTCTGGCTCAGGCCCTTCCCTTCATGCAGAAGTATGAAAACAAGACAATCGTCGTAAAATATGGCGGTCACGCCATGGGCGACACCACTCTTGGAAAAGCTTTCGCCGAAGATATCGCCCTTCTCAAGCAATCCGGCATCAACCCCATCGTCGTCCATGGCGGCGGCCCACAGATCGGCGCAATGCTGACGAAGATGGGGATCGAATCGAAGTTCGAAGGCGGCCTGCGCGTTACCGACGCCAAGACTGTCGAGATCGTCGAAATGGTCCTGGCAGGCTCGATCAACAAGGAGATCGTTGCCCTCATCAACCAGACGGGTGAGTGGGCCATCGGCCTTTGCGGCAAGGACGGCAACATGGTCTTCGCTGAAAAGGCGCGCAAGACCGTGATCGACCCGGACAGCAATATCGAGCGGGTTCTCGATCTCGGTTTCGTCGGCGAAGTGGTCGAAGTCGATCGCACGCTGCTCGATCTTTTGGCGAAGTCCGAAATGATCCCGGTCATTGCACCCGTTGCACCAGGTCGTGACGGCGCGACCTACAACATCAATGCCGACACATTCGCCGGCGCGATTGCCGGTGCGCTGCATGCTACCCGCCTGCTGTTCCTGACCGATGTCGAGGGCGTTCTCGATAAGAACAAGGAGCTGATCAAGGAGTTGACGGTCTCCCAGGCCAGGGCGCTGATCAAGGACGGCACGATTTCCGGTGGGATGATCCCGAAGGTGGAAACCTGCATCGAGGCAATCAAGGCGGGTGTTCAGGGCGTCGTGATCCTGAATGGCAAGACCGCGCATTCGGTGTTGTTGGAAATCTTTACGGAAGGCGCCGGCACACTGATCGTGCCTTGAGGAACAAGCCTTCGGCGTCCCTTACCCGAAGGCCAGAAGCGCCAGCACGCCAAGGACGATCAACAGACAGCCGGTCAATTCGGGACTGTTGATCTTTTCCTTGAAGAAAAACACCGTCGAGGCGAAAGCAAAGAGCATCTCTACCTGCGCCAGCGCCTTGACGACTGCGGCCTGTTGCAGCGTCATGGCGGTGAACCAGCCGAATGAGGCTGTGGCTCCAACGAAGCCGACCGCGATTGCCGGTTTCCATGCCTTGGCGATGCGCCCCAATTCTTCCCGCTCCCGCAACATGATCCAGATCAGCATCGTGACCGTCTGCGTCACGATGACCACCACCAGCGTGAAGCTCGCCTGCATGATGGCATCGGGTGCCGGCAGGCTTGCGGCTATCGAAAGCGATGCGGAACGATAAGCGACGGAGGAGAGGCCGAAGAGTGCGCCCGACGCAAGCCCGATCCCCGCGGTTCGGCTGAAGACGGAGGTTATAATGGAGACAGGGGAGAGCGCCGTTCTCGCCACCGAAATCAGCATGACACCGGAGACCGAGATGGCGATGGCCAGCAGCGTTCCGGCGCTGACGCTTTCCCCGACGAAGACGAGGGCGAAGAGCGCCGCCTGGGCAGGTTCTGTGCGCGAGTAAGCGGTCCCGACAGCGAAGTTGCGGAACGAAAACAGATGCACCAGCAGGAAGGTCGCGCCGATCTGCGCCATCGACCCAACTGCGGACCACAGCACGAAAGCTCCGTTGATGGATGGCAGCGGCCTTGCCAACCCGAAATGCAGGAGAGCGAGATAGGTCAGCGCGAAGGGCATGCCGAAACCGAAGCGCACGAAGGTGGCGCCTGTGGTGCCCATGCTCTTCTTCAGATGCTTTTGAAAGGTCGAGCGCAGATTCTGCAAGAAGGCGCTGACCAGGGTGATCCCGATCCACAATTCCATGCCTTCGATTAGCATTGGCGCAGGTTCGCCGCCAAGGACGGTTTTCGTCACGGGTGGCGCGTTTTCGATTTTATTTGAGTGGCGAAACGGGCATAAGCATTGCATGAACACAAAGCCTAAGAACACCGCAGAGCCAGCCGATTTTGCCCATGTCACGGAGTGGGTCTTCGATCTCGACAACACGCTCTACCCGCATCACATCAATCTCTTTTCCCAGATCGACCGCAACATGACCGCCTATGTGGCGGAGCTGTTGCAGATGGAGCCGGAAGAAGCGCGCGTTCTTCAGAAGCGCTACTACCACGAGCATGGCACGACGCTTCAAGGGCTGATGATCCATTACGGGATCGATCCGAACGACTTTCTGGAAAAGGCACATTCGATCGATTACTCCGCCCTGCTTCCCGATCCGGAGCTTGGAGAGGCGATCAAGGCGCTGCCTGGCCGCAAATTCATTTTGACCAATGGCAGCGTCAAGCACGCTGAGGCCGCAGCTGGCGCATTGGGTATCCTCGATCACTTCGAAGATATTTTCGACATCGTCGCTGCGGGCTATTTGCCGAAACCAGCGGGCCAGACCTACGAGAAATTTGCCGCGCTGAAACAGCTCGATACCAAGCGGGCGGCAATGTTCGAGGACCTGCCCCGCAATCTTACGGCCCCGAAGGCGATGGGAATGAAGACTGTGCTTCTCGTTCCTCGCAATTTCGAAGGCATCGTGATGGAGCGCTGGGAAATCCCGGCTGAGACGGATGACCACATTGACTACATCACCGACAACCTGTCGGAATTTCTGACAGGGCTCCAAGCCACGCAGGCTTAGGCACTTCATATATTGCCGATATTTCATATTCATTACGGATGTTTAACTGGTGGGAACGAAGCGTCGCCTCTAGCGTCTTGCGAGGGACATCAATGGAAAGGTTTTGATATGCTAAAACGGAAGATCGCCATCACCGCTCTTGGCGCTGCCCTGATGCTCAGCACCACTGCGTCCATGACGATGGCGGCTCCTCGTGGTGGGGCCGACCGGGATGGACCACGCATGCGCCCCGAGCCGATGTTCGTTCATCTCTTGAAGGTTGCCGATACCAACAAGGACGGCAAGATCACCAAGGAAGAGTTCAACGCCCGTCAAGAGGCTCTTTTCACCGAGATCGACGCCGACAAGGACGGCTCCATTACGCCGAAGGAAATGCGCGATTACCGCAAGGCGAAGATGGAAGCCTGGCGGGAAGCCAATCCGCGACCGGAAAAAGCCGCAACCGAGGGTGACCAGAAGAAGGCCGAAGGTGACAAGAAGGATGGCGAGCGCGAAAAGCGTCGTGAAGCCCGCGAAGAACGCAAGGGCAAAGACCGTAAGGGCAAGATGGGCGGCATGTTCGCCTCAGCCGATACGGACGGCAACGGTCAGCTCAGCAAGCCGGAGTTCATGGCCGCTGGCGAAAAGATCTTCACGCGTCTAGACCGCAACAATGACGGCGTTATCAGCGTGGACGACATGCCGGATCGCCCCTGGCTCTAACGAGCCTTCAAGACCATTTGAGGCCCGCCCTAGCTCAGGGTGGGCCTTTTTACTTTCCAAGAACGGCTCCAGGACCGATCGCTTATCTAAAGCGCCGTGCGTCCTATTGGACGCCAAAAGGCGCTTTACCCTTTTGAATCGACGCATCCTGCTTTCCGAAAGTCGAGAACGATTTTCGGGCCGATGCTGTAGATCATGTAATCAGTGCAGGCTGATAGTCCGCAATTCGTCTTCCGCAGCCTTGAAGAAGGTACTGGACCGGTTGTCGGTCAAGAGGATGGGTGTACCGTCCGCACCAAAGAGAGCCCAAAGATCAAGACCGGGATCGATTTCGGGCGCCTCGGGGAAGCACTTCATCACTTGCTCGGCTCGCATCTTGCGAATGTAGCCCACTTCGCCCGCACCGAGATGGGCCAGCTGGGATTTGGTCAGGCGCGCATGCGCTTCTTTTAAAAGCATATTTCAGCCTCCATAGAGCGCCATTGCGTCCTTTGAGGACGCATTTGGGCACTCTGAATTTCAAGTCGACGCGCGGTCCATTGCGAAGATCGTTCGGATCTTTGCGCCGATGCGTTGGTCTGTGATCAAGAGGCCGAACGGAATCGGTCTACATGCCCAGACTCTCACTGTGAGACGGAAATGTTAATTTTCTTCACCACGTTGGAGATTTCCGGGCGGGTGAGTTCGATGGAGAGCAAACCGTTCTTCAGCCGCGCATCATGCACCTGCATGCCATCGGCCAGTACGAAAACACGCTGGAACTGGCGCGCCGCGATCCCCCGATAAAGGTAATCGCGCTTTTCCTGATCCTGCTGGCGCCCGCGAATGACAAGTTGATTGTCCGCGGTCGTAACATCAAGATCGTCTTCGGCAAATCCGGCCACCGCAATGGTGATACGCAGCCGCTCAGGGCTCGAGCCTACCGCCGCCAGCCGCTCGATATTATAGGGCGGATAGCCGTCATTCGATTTCGCCATGCGCTCCAGCGTCTTTTCCATGGCGTCGAAGCCAAGCATCAGCGGGTGCGTGAAGGGTGTCATGCGGCTCATAGTCCCGTGTCCTTGTATCCAAGCGACGATCTTATGGCGCACGCGGTAAATGCGTCGCCAAGCCCCGTTTCGGCAGCTCTTTCGCATATGGTAACATGGCGCCCGGAACGCAAGAACACGGCGTTTCGAAAACCGTCTACCCCTGACAGGCCCATTGACAAGGCGGTAAAAGCAGCTTGAAAAGGCTGTCAGTCAAGACAGACAGGATTCCCATGGCCGAGCGCAGAAAAATCATTATCGACACCGATCCCGGGCAGGACGACGCAGCCGCGATCATGCTTGCTCTTGCGAGCCCCGACGAGATCGAAATCCTTGGCCTTTGCGCTGTGGCAGGCAATGTGCCGCTGAAGCTGACAAGCCGGAACATCCGCATCATTCTCGAGCTGTGCAATCGCCCAGAAGTGCCGGTCTATGAGGGCTGCGAGCGCCCGCTGGTGCGTGCGCCGATCACCGCCGAGCATGTGCATGGCAGCACCGGCCTCGATGGCCCGACGTTGCCGGAGCCCACACTGGCTGCACAGTCACAGCATGCGGTGGATTTCATCATCGACACGCTTCGTCGCGAGCCGGAAGGCACGGTGACGCTTTGCACACTCGGCGCGCTGACCAATGTCGCGACGGCCCTTCAGAAAGCGCCGGATATCGCCCCGCGGGTAAAGGAACTGGTGCTGATGGGCGGCGGCTTCTTCGAGGGTGGCAACATCACCCCGGCTGCTGAATTCAACATCTATGTCGATCCACATGCAGCCGAGATCGTCTTCCGCTCCGGCATTCCACTCGTGATGATGCCGCTCGATGTGACGCACAAGCTGTTGACCACCAAGGCGCGTGTTGCACGCATCCGTGACATCGGCACGCATCCGGCAATCGCAATGGCCGAGATGCTCGAATTCTTCGAGCGCTTCGACGTAGAGAAATACGGCTCCGATGGCGGCCCGCTGCATGATCCGACCGTGATTGCCTATCTCATCAAGCCTGAGCTCTTTGCTGGGCGCGATTGCAATGTGGAAATCGAGACGTCTTCGGAGCTGACCATGGGCATGACCGTGGTCGATTGGTGGAAGGTCACCAGCCGTCCTGTCAATGCCAAGGTTTTCCGCGATGTGGATGCCGACGGCTTCTTCGCACTTCTGACGGAGCGCTTCGCGCGGCTCTAATCACTCTTCCAGATCATCATGCCCGGGCTCCACGAAAGTCGAGCCCGGGCATTTTTGTGCGATGTTCATCTCGCCGACTACAATGGCCCCTACAGCTCGTAGAAATCGGCGACAATCTTCCAGGCTTCTTCGGCCGTCTCGGCGAAGTGGAACAGGTCTATATCGTCCGGCGCAATCGTGCCGAAATCAGCCAAGGCCTTGAAATTGATGATCGAGTGCCAGAAATCCTTGCCGAAGAGGATGAGCGGGATCGGTGCCATGCGCTTGGTCTGGATCAGCGTCACGGTTTCGAACAGCTCGTCCATGGTGCCGAAGCCGCCGGGGAAGACGACCACGGCCTTGGCGCGCATGAGAAAGTGCATCTTGCGGATAGCGAAATAGTGGAAGTTGAAGCTGAGTTCCGGCGTCACATAGGGGTTCGGCGCCTGCTCATGCGGCAGGAGGATGTTGAGGCCAATGGAGGGCGCGCCCGCTTCCGACGCACCTCTGTTGCCCGCTTCCATCACGCCCGGGCCTCCGCCCGTCATGACGACATATTCGCGGTGATCGAATTTCTCCGCTTCGACAGCACATAACTGCGCGAACTTGCGTGCCTCGTCATAATAGACAGAGGCTGCTTCAAGGTTCTTCTTCTGCATCTCATTACGCGCCGCCCATGCGGCGCCACCGGGCTCGGGGATGCGCGCACCGCCGAACATCACCACCGTCGATTTGATGCCGCGTTCGGAGAGAATCATCTCCGGTTTCAGCAATTCGAGCTGAAGGCGGATCGGGCGCAATTCTTCCCGGCAGAGGAAGTCGGTATCCGTATAGGCAAGGCGGTAGGAGGGCGAGGCGCTTTGCGGTGTCTTAGGAATAACTTCGGCCTGGTTCTTGTCGTCAGAACTGTTTTTCAGCGGGTCCCAAACCCCGTCTTTGCGCCGCAGCTTGCCGTTTTTCAGTTTCGCCATTTCCATGCCTTTCCGATGCTTGCGTCAAATCGTCCAAATCGCATTGACGCACTTGAAACACTCGCTTAGAGCAATTGACCGTGTCCGGCCAGCGGTGCGGATGTTTCCCTGAAATGACGATAGTCAGCGAAGTTTAAGGAATTCTCATGAGCAGCTCGGATCTCGGCACCCTCGAAAGCATCATCGAAACCGCGTTCGAAAACCGCGACAGCGTGAACACCTCTACGAAGGGTGAAATTCGCGATGCGGTCGAGACCTCGCTGAACCTTCTCGACGCAGGCGAGGCCCGCGTGGCCGAGCGCGAGGCCAATGGCAACTGGAAGGTGAACCAGTGGCTAAAGAAAGCCGTGCTGCTCTCCTTCCGCCTCAACGATATGGAAATCGTCACCGGTGGCCCGGGCGAATCCACCTGGTGGGACAAGGTGCCCTCCAAGTTCGAAAATTGGGGTGAAAATCAGTTTCGCGCCGCAGGCTTCCGCGCCGTTCCGAACGCCGTTGTCCGCCGCTCTGCCTACGTGGCGAAGAACGTCGTGCTGATGCCATCTTTCGTCAATCTCGGCGCCTATGTCGATGAAGGCACCATGGTCGATACATGGGCGACCGTCGGCTCCTGCGCGCAGATCGGCAAGCATGTCCACCTTTCGGGCGGCGTTGGCATTGGTGGCGTTCTCGAGCCGCTCCAGGCGGGCCCGACCATCATCGAGGACAATTGCTTCATCGGCGCGCGCTCGGAAGTCGTTGAAGGCTGCATCATCCGCGAGGGCTCGGTGCTTGGCATGGGCGTCTATATCGGCAAGTCCACCAAGATCGTGAACCGCGCAACCGGTGAAATCTCTTATGGCGAAGTACCGCCTTACTCCGTCGTCGTGGCCGGCACCATGCCTGGCAAGCCCTTCCCAAATGGCGAGCCGGGCCCCGGCCTCTACTGCGCCGTCATCGTCAAGACCGTCGACGAGAAGACGCGCTCCAAGACCGGTATCAACGAACTCCTGCGCGACTGACCTGAGAAGACCGGCGAAGAGTAGAAGCGGCAGAGAGTAGACAATCCCATGAACGCCACCGATCCCGTCTCCAATCTTGCCGCACTGATCCGCTGCCCTTCCGTCACACCGGTGGAAGGCGGGGCGCTCAGCCTGCTCGACAGATTGTTGTCGCCGCTGGGCTTTGCTGTCGAGCGTATGATCGCGAAGGAACACGGCACGCCGGATGTTGAAAATCTTTACGCGCGCCTTGGCACCGATGGACCCCATCTGATGTTTGCCGGTCATACGGATGTCGTACCCGTGGGTGACGAGGCGGCATGGAGCCATCCGCCTTTCACCGCAGAGATTGACGGCGGCGAGATGTATGGTCGCGGTGCCGTCGATATGAAGGGTGGGATCGCCTGCTTCGTTGCAGCAATCGCCCGTCACATCGAAAAGCATGGAAAGCCGCAGGGCTCCGTTTCCTTCCTCATTACCGGTGACGAAGAAGGCCCGTCGATCAACGGCACCTCGAAGCTTCTGGAATGGGCTGCCGCCAAGGGTGAAAGCTGGGATGCCTGCGTCGTCGGCGAGCCGACCAATCCGAACCAGCTGGGCGACATGATCAAGATAGGCCGGCGCGGTTCGCTGTCCGGCCGCATCACCGTGCATGGCGTCCAAGGCCATGCCGCCTACCCGCACCTTGCCGACAATCCCATTCGCGGCATGCTGCAATTGACACAGGCGCTGATGGACCCGCCTTTCGACAGTGGCACCGACAATTTCCAGCCGTCCAATCTCGAAGTGACGACGATCGATACGGGTAATGCCGCGACCAACGTCATACCGGCACGGGCGACGGCGTCCTTCAATATCCGTTTCAATGACACATGGACGGCGGAGACGCTGCGAGCGGAGATCATCGGCCGTCTGGATGCGGCTGCAGTCGACGGCGCGCTCCGCCCGGATCGTACGCCCGTAAATTACGAGATCGTCTGGGCCGACCGGCCAAGCCATGTCTTCCTGACGCGCAACAATGCGCTGATCTCCTCTCTTTCGGGCGCGGTGGCCGAGGTCACGGGACTGGAGCCAAAACTCTCCACGACCGGCGGCACGTCCGACGCCCGCTTCATCAAGGATTATTGCCCTGTGGTGGAGTTCGGTCTCGTCGGGCAAACCATGCATATGGTCGATGAGCGTGTATCGGTAGCGGACCTTGAAACGCTGACACGCATCTATGAAACCTTCATCGAACGCTGGTTCGGCCATGCCGCCACGGAGTGAAGTCGCCATCTATCTGCGCGGGTTGTGGTTGCTGTTTCTCGGCAACAAGGAGGGCCTGCGTCTTCTCGATATCAGCGACCGCGGCATGCTGCGCTCGTTCTACGCGGCCCTCTGGTGCCTGCCCTCCATGGCGCTCTCCTGGTATTGGTGGCATGAGGCCTATCTCTCCGGCCTGCCGCAAGGTGTGCACACCGGCGCGATCTTCTTCGTCCGTCTCGCCATCGTCGAAGCGATCTGCTGGATGGTGCCGCTGATCCTGATCGGCGTACTGCTTTATACTTTTGGAGCGAGAGACAAGTTTCAAGCCATCATCGTGGTGGCGAACTGGTTGTCACTGCCCTTCTCCTACGCCTATTCGCTTCTGATCCTGATTGCGCTCCTACTGCCCGCCTTGCACGGGCTTGTCGCAATCCTCTGGTTTGCGCTGCTGCTGACGCTCGTCTTCACATTCTCGAGGATCGTGCGGTTTTTCGTGCGCGACCAGCCGCTCCTGGTCACGGCATTGGTTATGACCCTGCTTGTGCCGGGGATGATCCTGTCGGAGATGCTGCAGCGCTTTCTCGGCGTATACCCGACGTAATCGCCTGCCCGAAGGGTCAGGCGTCTCCGCCCTCTGCTTCCGCTGTCCGCGGTTGCCGCGCCGGTATGACCGCCGGGTAATCCACTTGCATGAAATAGAGTCCTTCCGGCGGCGCGACCGGACCGCAGGCCTTGCGGTCTCGCGCCTCGAGCGCAGCGCGCACGTCGTCGGGTGTCATGGCGCCCTCGCCCGCGAGCTTCAGCGTGCCGGCAAAGGAGCGGATCTGGTTGTGCAGGAAGCTCTGTGCCGTTGCGCGGATTTCGATCAGCTCGCCGGTGCGTGTCACATCGAGGCGGTCCAGCGTGCGGATAGGACTGTTGGCCTGGCAATGGACCGAGCGGAAGGTGGTGAAGTCATGCCGTCCCACCAGCGTCTGCGCGGCCGCATGCATTCTCTCATGGTCCAAGTCTTTCGAGACCCACCACGCCCGCTTGTATTCCAGCGCCAGGCGCGATTTCCGCGAAATGATGCGATAGAGATAGTGGCGGCGGATGGCGGAAAAGCGGGCGTCGAAATCCTCCGTCACCGCTGCCACGTCGAGCACCGAGACCGCATCGCCTGCCATTGCCAGATGGGCGTTCAGCGCATTGCGAAGCTTGTAGGGCTGCCAGTCGCGTGCAAGATCCACATGGGTGACCTGACCGACCGCATGCACGCCGGAGTCGGTTCTGCCCGCGCCGCGAATGCCGACCTTCTCGCCCGTCAGCGACAGGACGGCCGCTTCGAGTGCGCCCTGAACGGACCTGCCATTGTCCTGCCTCTGCCAGCCAACATAGGGGGTACCGTCATATTCAACGGTCATGCGAAAACGCGGCATCCGCTACAGCCTCGTTCCGACGGGAACAGGCGTTCCGCGCAGGAAGTCTGCCGCCAGCATCGGCTTACCGCCAGCCTTTTGCAGCTTCGTCAGACGCACGGCGCCGCTGCCGCAGGCAATCGTCAGTTGGTCATCCAGCACGGAACCGGCCTCCCCCATGCCTTCCGCCCGCTCGCTTACCAATACCTTGACGCGTTCAGGCTTGCCGCCAATCACCAGTTCGAACCAGGCGCCGGGAAAAGGCGAAAGGCCGCGAATGTGGTTGTGGACATCCCGCGATGGACGGGAGAAATCGATCCGCGTTTCCGCCTTGTCGATCTTGGCGGCGTAGAGAACGCCTTCTTCGGACTGCACCGTCAGCGGCAGATCATCATTCTCGAGCTTCGCCATGGCGTCACGCATCAAGCGTGCGCCCTTCAGCATCAGGGCATCATGCAGCTCGCCAGCCGTCATGTTCTCATCGATGGTGACACGGGCGGTCAAAGCGACGGGGCCGGTATCCAGCCCCTTTTCCATCTTCATCACCATCATGCCGGTTTCGGCATCGCCCGCCATGATCGCGCGCTGGATAGGGGCCGCACCGCGCCAGCGGGGCAGAAGAGAGGCGTGGCCATTGTAACAGCCAAGCCGTGTGCCGTTCAAAATCGCCTCGGGCAGCAGAAGGCCATAGGCGACGACCACCGCGACATCGGCATCGAACTCGGCAAATTGCTGGCGATCTTCCTCCGTCTTGAAATTCAGCGGGGTCAGAACCGGAATGCCCAAAAGCTCTGCGGCCTGATGCACGGGGGATTTTTGCAGATCCAGCCCACGGCGACCGCCTGGGCGGGGCGGCTGCGTATAGACCGCCACCACATCGTGGCCCGCTTCTTTCAGCGCGCGCAGCGTGGGAACCGAAAACTCCGGCGTTCCCATAAAGATGATGCGAAGAGCCATTGTTGCCCCCTGCCCTGCTGATCACACCAAGCGGCCTCTCGGCCGACCGGATCAGACCTTGGCGCGGGCCAGCTTGGTGAATTTCTTGATGACCATGTCACGCTTCAGCCGCGAGATGTGGTCGATGAAGAGCACGCCGTTCAAATGGTCGATCTCATGCTGCAGGCAGGTGGCGAGAAGACCATCCGCCTCGACCGTCTGCTGCTTACCGTCCCGATCCACATATCCCACCGTCAAAGAGGCAGGGCGTTCGACTTCGGCGTAATAATCGGGGATGGAGAGGCAGCCCTCTTCATAGGTCGAGACCTCGTCCGACACCTTCAGGATTTCCGGATTGATGAAGACGAGCGGCTTGTTTTCCTCATCGTCGCGCGAGAGGTCGATCACCAGCATCCGGCGCGGAACGCCCACTTGGATCGCGGCAAGGCCGATGCCCGGCGCGTCATACATGGTTTCCAGCATGTCGTCTGCCAGACGCTGGATTTCCGAATCCACGGTCTCGACAGGCTTGGATTGCTGGCGCAGCAGCGGATCGGGCAAAATGATAAGAGGCTTGATCGTCATGGCTTCCCATAACCCATCTGATCAGCCGAGGAAATGAAAAAATACGGTCGATTCAACGCCGAGACTCGATAGCCGACCCATTTTCGCCGCGGACATGTTCTTGTTTTGTACGAATCAGAATAACTCTGCTAGATTGCGTTATGAACATCGATCTCAATGCTCTCGGTCAGACGGCTTTCAGTGTCGGAACGGTCAACATCTCGATCGGCGCGCTGCTTGTCGTTCTTGCCTTTTCCGGGCTCGTGGCCGTCCTCTTTCTCCTGCGCAAACCGGCAGCACCGGATCAGCCGCGGGAAGAACTGACCGAGCTTCTGAAGACCCAAACAGAGCTGCAAGGCCGCATCGCCGCGATGGCCGAAGCCTTTTCCGCACGACAAAACGAGATGAGCCAGACGCTGAACGAGCGATTGGATGGCATGTCGCAGCGTCTTGGAACGACACTAACGGAACAGACCCGGTCGACCCATGAAAACCTCAGCAAGCTGCAGGAGCGGCTTGCGGTGATCGACGCGGCGCAGGGCAACATTCAGGATCTCGCCAAGGATGTGATAGGGCTTCAGGCCATTCTGTCCAACAAGCAGACGCGCGGTGCCTTCGGACAAGCACGAATGGAAGCGCTGATTGCCGATGCGCTGCCATCCGGTACCTACCAGCTTCAACCGACGCTTTCGAACGGCTTTCGACCGGACTGCACGATCAAGATGCCGAACAATGCACCGTCGCTGGTGATCGATGCGAAGTTTCCTCTCGAAGCCTGGAATGCGTTGAAAGCGGATGAATCACCGGAAGCCAAGCGCGCTGCGACCCAGCAGTTCCGCCGGGACATGGAAGTTCATATTCGCGATGTGGCAGAGAAGTATCTGATCCCTGGTGAAACGCAGGATACCGCTTTCATCTTCGTGCCGTCGGAATCGATCTTCGCCGATATCCATCAGCATTTCGAATATCTGGTGCAGCGTGCCCACCGCGCCCGCGTGGTGATCGTGTCTCCATCGCTTTTGATGCTGTCGGTTCAAGTTATCCAGTCGGTGCTGAAAGATCAGCGGATGCGGGAGCAGGCCCATCTGATTCAGGGTGAAGTGGCGCTGTTGATGGACGATGTGCGGCGCCTGGATGAGCGCACCCGTAAGCTCCAGACGCATTTCGGCCAGGCGCAGCGCGATGTCGAAATGATGCTGACCTCGTCGGAAAAGGTTCTGGCACGCGGCGGCAAGATCGAGAGCCTCGATTTTTCGACAAGCGCCAAGGACATTCCGCATTCGGAGGTCGAGCATTTGCGTCGTATCGCCGATGCTCGCGCGGGTGCCGCCAAGCTGCGCGTGGTGGATGACGAATAGGCGGCGCTGAACAGCCGAACATTGCCACACTCACAAAATCGATTTCCGATTTCGATCTCGATGCGCTAGAGCGCCGTGCGTCTTTTTAGACGCACAAAGGACGCTCTATCTTCTTTCAATCTACGCATCGTGCTTTCCAAAAATCGATTCCGATTTTCGGGCCGATGCTGTAGCACTGTCGGCACTGTCAACGTCTTTGCCTTTTGGATCAGCCTCGCATGATTACTGTTTTCGGCTCCATCAACATGGATCTCGTCGCCACCTCCGAACGCCTGCCGAAGCCGGGCGAGACCGTCACCGGCAAAAGCTTTTCCACCGCCGCTGGCGGCAAGGGTGCCAATCAGGCGCTGGCCGCACGTCGCGCCGGTGCCGAGGTGAAGATGGCAGGCGCCATTGGTGACGACACCTTTGCCGCTCCCGCGCTTACCTTGCTGCGCGATGCGCGAACGAATCTGTCTCTGGTGAAGACCGTTGCGGAACCAACGGGCACTGCGGTGATCCTGATTGGCGAGGGCGGCGAGAACATGATCTCAGTCATTCCCGCTGCCAACGGCACCGTATCGCCGCAGGATGCCGAGCGCGCCGTCTCTGAAATGACCGAGGGCGATACGCTAATGCTGCAATTTGAAATTCCGGCCGATGCCATCGAGGCTTCTTTAAAGGCCGCGAAAGCCAAACGTGTCACGACGATCATCAACACGGCTCCGCTGACAGCCGATGCGGCCCGCCTTTCCAAGCTTGCCAATATCGTTATCGCCAACGAGACCGAGTTCGAGCTGTTGATCGGCAAGAATGGACTGTCCTCCGCCGCTCGGGAAAAGGAATTGACCGCGCTGCACGCGGAGACTGGCCAGACGATGATCGTCACGCTTGGCGCCGACGGTGTCATTGCTATTCGCAACGGCAAGCTTTTCAAGTCGATGGGCCTGAAGATCGAGCCCGTCGATACGGTGGGTGCCGGCGATACGTTCTGCGGTTATCTCGCCGCTAGCCTCGACGCTGGAATGGACTTCGAGAAGGCGCTTCGCCGTGCCGCTGTCGCCGGTTCGCTGGCCTGCACCCGGGAGGGCGCCCAGCCGTCTATCCCCGTAGCTGCGGATGTGGACGCGCAGCTTTAATAGAACGGAACTCCGCTCGCCCTCGCATCTGATCAAGCATGCTTGAACAGGTTGAGGGCGGCGTATTGCAGCAACATGATGGTCTTGCCGTCGCGGATGACGCCTGAGGTGATCATGCTGATCGCCTCATCGATCCCCACTTCCATGACGGCAATATCCTCGCCCTCGTCTTCATTTCCGCCCCCGGCTGAAGTTCTGTCAGTAGGCTCATATTCGCCGACGAAGAAATGCAGCCTCTCGGTGACGGAGCCCGGGCTCATGAAGGCATCCAAGACCTGGCGAACATCGCGCACCTTGAAGCCTGTCTCTTCCTCGGTCTCTGCACGGATGCGCGCTTCCGGTTCGGCATTGTCCAAAAGGCCCGCCGGGGTTTCGATGAGAAGATCGTCATGGCCGTTGACGAAGGCCGGATAGCGGAATTGTTTCGTCAGGATGACTGTCCGGCGCTCCCGGTCATAAAGCAGGATCGTCGCGCCATTGCCGCGATCATAGGTTTCCCGCGATTGCTTCTGCCAGGTGCCATCCTCCCGCAGGAAAGAGAAGGTGGTTTTCTTCAGAAGATACCAGTCATTCGAGAGAATCTTGACGTCCTCGACCTTGATGCGGTGCGCGATACTCATGAAACTTCCCTGTGGCTAGATCCAAACGGCCGTGGACACATTGGCAATTTCGTGCAAATTCATGCAGAGTCAAGAAAATTCGTGCAAAGGCGAAAGTCGCATGCTGACATCGGAACGAAAGACCCTCATTCAGCAGGTCCTCCAGCGGGACGGTCGTATCGTCGCAAAGAGCTTTGCCGAAGAGCTCGGCGTCTCCGAAGACACGGTCCGGCGCGACCTGCGGGAACTTGCCAAGGACGGGCTGTTGCAAAGGGTTCACGGCGGCGCGCTGCCATCCTCACCGGCGGTTGCCGATTATCGTGTGCGCGAACAGATGGCGTCCTCCGCCAAGGAAAAGCTTGGTCGAGCCGCAGCCAGATTGATCAAGCCGGGGCAGATCATTTTCCTCGACGGCGGCACGACCAACCTCCAGCTTGCCCGCCATCTGCCGCAGAACCTAGCGGCGACCATCGTCACCCACAGTCCCAGCATCGCCGTGGAATTGGCACATCATCCGTCAGTCGAGGTGGAGTTGATCGGGGGACGGCTTTTCAAACACTCGATCGTGTCGATGGGAGCCGCGAGCGCGGAAACCATTTCCGGCATTCGCGCCGATCTGTTCTTCCTCGGCGCGACGGGTATCCACCCAGAGACCGGCGCGACCACAGGAAACCGCGAGGAGGCAGCGATCAAAAGGTTGATCGCCCGCCAATGCGCCGAGACGATCCTGGTTGCGACGGAGGACAAGATCGGCGCGGCTTCGCCCTATCTCATTCTGGCCTTGAGCGAGATTACCACTCTGGTCGTAGATGCGGACGTACCGGACAAGCTGCTAAAGCCCTACGGCGCGGCGGGACCAGCGATCATGAAAGTCTGAGATCAGACTTTGAGGAAGGTGAGATAGGCGGAGCTGCGCCCCTCGCGCTTGGCCTTGTTTTCGTAGCGGGTACCCGGCCAATTGTCATAAGGCGTCAACCAGTCGGCGGAGGACTTGGCCATCCACTCGAAACCGCCATGGCGGGCGCAGTGCTGCAGCGTCCAATTGATGTAGGTATCGATGTCGGAGGCGAAGCAGAACTTGCCACCGGGCTTCAGCACGCGGTGGAAGCGGGCAAGATTGACATCAGAGACGAAGCGGCGCTTCCAGTGTTTCTTCTTCGGCCACGGGTCCGGATAAAGCAGATCGATGTGATCGACGCATTCATCTGGGAGCCAATCCAGCAGCTGCGTGGCGTCGTCGTCATAGAGGCGGATATTCATCAACTCGCGCTCTTTGACGGCACCAAGAAGCTTCGCCATCGAGTTGACGAAGGGCTCCACGCCGATGAAGCCCGTAGAGGGATTTTCGGCGGCGCGATGAACCAGATGCTCGCCACCGCCGAAACCGATTTCCAGGCGGATGGATTTGACATCGGCGGGGAAGAGTGCAGCCAGCGGCTTCGGCGCTGGTGTTGCAAGATCGACTTTCAGCAGCGGCAGTAGGTTCTCGATGCTCTCCACCTGCTGGTTGCGCAGCGGCTTGCCCTTGCGCCTGCCATAGAACGCTTCCGTCGATCGTGAACGCCGCTCTTCCGTCATCGTGAACTCTCTCAAGCAAAATAGATGAACCCGCACCTTACCGTTTCATCGGTATTGCGCGGGTTTCAAGTTTTCAGACCCTATCCCCTAAACGGTCTCATATGGCAAGACCGGAGTGGAGGAGAGGGGGATGTTTCGAGCCGATGACCTCAAGCGGCCTTCAGCGCATCCTTGAGCGGCTTGACCAGATCGATCTTCTCCCAGGAGAAGGATCCGTCACGGCCAGCCTTGCGGCCGAAATGGCCGTAAGATGACGTCTTGGCATAGATCGGCTTGTTGAGGTCGAGGTGACGGCGGATGCCCGATGGTGACAGGTCCATGACCTTGCGGATCGCGGCTTCGACTTCGTCTTCGCTGACCTTACCTGTCTGATGCAGATCGACATAGACAGACAGCGGCTGTGCGACGCCGATGGCGTAGGAGAGCTGAATGGTGCAACGCTCGGCAAGACCGGCGGCGACCACGTTCTTTGCCAGATAGCGAGCGGCGTAGGCCGCGGAGCGGTCGACCTTCGTCGTATCCTTGCCGGAGAATGCGCCACCGCCATGGGGTGCTGCACCGCCATAGGTGTCGACGATGATTTTGCGGCCGGTCAGGCCAGCATCGCCATCAGGACCGCCAATCACGAACTTGCCCGTGGGATTGATGTACCACTTGCAATCATCGGCAATTTTCAGATCGCCAAGCGCTTCACGGATGTAGGGTTCGACAACCGAGCGAACCCTCTTGGAGTCCCAGCTTGCATCGAGATGCTGGGTGGACAGCACGATGGAAACCGCTTCGGACGCCTTGCCGTCGACATAGCGAACAGTCACCTGGCTCTTAGCATCGGGGCCGAGCTTTGCAGCTTCGCCTTCGCCGCTCTTGCGCGCAGTGGCGAGCAATTGAAGGATGCGGTGGGAATAATAGATCGGCGCTGGCATCAGCTCCGGTGTTTCCTTGCAGGCGTAACCGAACATGATGCCCTGGTCGCCCGCACCTTCGTCGCCCTGCTTGTCGGCGGCGTTATCAACGCCCTGCGCGATATCGGCAGACTGCGGGTGAAGCAGCACATCGATCTTTACGGTCTTCCAGTGGAAGCCGTCCTGCTCGTAACCGATGTCGCGGATTGCCTTGCGCGCCGCGGACTTGAATTTGGAAGGGTTGATCATCGGATGGCCAGCGGCATCCTTGACGACGTTGCCGTCCTTGTCCTTCTTCAGCAGCGTGTCGGGAACGCGCACTTCGCCAGCGATCACCACGCGGTTGGTGGTGGCAAGCGTTTCGCAAGCGATGCGAACGGTCCATGGGTCAACGCCGGTCTTGGACGCTTCACGATAAATCAGATCGACGATTTCATCGGAAATTCGGTCGCAAACCTTGTCAGGATGACCTTCAGCAACGGATTCGCTGGTGAACAGGTAGTTGGCGCGCATGCGGGATTCCCCTCAAAGAACAGGTCTGTGCGTTTGTTATTCATTTCATCGGAAAAAACAAGGACAGAACGACATAAATATATCTTTATATCGGAATTTCATTTCTGCAAGCGCGCAACAAAAAACGGCCCCGAAAGGCCGTTCAAGTGGGTATTCGACCGATTTTCGGTCGCTTACTCGGCGTCGCCTTCCGCAGCCAGCGCCTTTACCAGGTCAACGATACGGCGGCGGACCTTCGGATCGTTGATCTTGACGAAGGCGCGGTTGAGCTGCAGTCCCTCGGACGAGGAGAGAAAATCCACGACGTAATTGGAGCTCGACGCTTCGGCAGAGCCGGAAGCGGAGGCTGGCTCGGCGCCCGGCGCATCTTCGAAGAAGAAGGAAACCGGAACGTTCAGAATGGCGGAGATGTTCTGAAGACGGCTGGCGCCAACGCGGTTGGTGCCCTTTTCATATTTCTGGATCTGCTGGAAGGTAATTCCAAGGCTTTCACCCAGCTTTTCCTGGCTCATGCCCAGCATGGTGCGGCGCAGCCGGATGCGGCTTCCGACATGAATGTCGATTGGGTTCGGCTTCTTCTTATTTTCGGTCATATGTTAGTCCTGACATCCTGTTGTCGGTGATTGTTACACATTAACGCAAAACCGTAGAGGTCGGATCAGTGCAACAGTCCTTCATATCACTTGCGTTGTACAACCCTACAATCTCACTATGCAATTTCAGGGGTTTTCGGTCAATTCTTGCGGCGGACTAAACCATACCTAGAAAACAGCGCCACGATCAACATTGTTATAAACAACAACCAAAAGTTCGTTTTACGGGCATCGCTGCTCAGGGCGTCGCCTGCCTTACTACTTAGAGTAGCGTCGATTATACCCTTTTGACCATAGTCAAGACCAGCCTCAATGCCACCTAACGGATCAATGATGGCGGAAATGCCAGTGTTGGCTGCTCGAATCACTGGCAAGCCAGTTTCCACAGCGCGCACACGTGCCTGCTGGAAGTGCTGATAGGGGCCGGGTGTGTCGCCGAACCAGCCATCATTGGTGACATTCAGGATCGCCTCCGACGAGGCGATATCGGCCGGCACTTCATCGGGGAAGATGATCTCATAGCAGATGAAGGAGTAGAGCTTCTTGCCGGATGGAAGAATGATGGGTGTCCGGCTTGCCGCTGGTGAGAAACCGCCCGGCAGGTTGACGATATTCTCGATGTCGAAACGCCGCAGCACGTCTTCGAAGGGCACATACTCGCCGAAGGGCACGAGATGCACCTTGTCGGTCGCACCAATAATCTGGCCCTGGCCATCCACGGCATAGACGGAATTGTAGTAGCGCGGCGGATGCCCAGCCCCAGCATCCTCCATGCGCACCGCCCCCGTCAGCAAGATCTGACCATCCTCCAGAGTCTTGGCGATTTCTTCCAGCGCATCCGGGTTCTGGGTTAGAATGAAGGGAACGGATGTTTCCGGCCAGACGATGATATCGGGCCGCTTCTTGCCTGGCGTCGGCGGAAGGGCCGATAGGCGAAGATGCTCCTGGAATATTTCGGCACGATCGGCATTCAGCATCTTGCGCGACTGATCGATGCCGGGCTGCACGATGCGCACCGTGATTGCATCCGCCGCCGGCTCCGGCAATGGCCGATGCTGACGATAAAATCCGTATCCCACATGGCCTGCCAGCAGCAGAACAGCAAGCGTCAGGCCCTGCACCATGCCACGGCGGGTTCCAAAAAGCGCGGGGCTGGAGAAAACGAAGACCGCCAGCATCGACATGCCGAAGATGCCGATCAGGTTGGAGCTCTGCATCATCAACGGAACCGGCATCATCCCGTAACCGATCGCGTTCCAGGGAAATCCGGTGGCGACGAAACTGCGCAACCATTCCACCAGTCCAAAGGCTGCGGAGAGGGCTGCAAGCCTGCCCCAGCCATCCGACCAGAGGCTGTTTGCCAGCATCACGGCAAGACCGTAGAAAAGCGCGAGAAAAGCGGGCAGGCCCAGAATTGCCAGCGGCAGAGCCCAGGCAAACTCATCAGCCTCCAGCAGCAAAGCATTTCCGAGCCACCACAGGCTAGCGACGAAATAGCCGAAGCCGAAAATCCAGCCGAGCAGAAACGCTCTGAAAGCGCGAGACACGACGCCACCATCGGGGCTTCCCGTGGTGCCATCGATCAACCAGACCAGAAGGGTGAAGGAGAAGAAGAGGCTGGCGAAGAACCCGATCGGCGGCAGCGCGAGCGCACCGATAGCGCCGGCCAGAAATGCGATGAGAACGCGGCTGAAGCCACCGCTCAACATGATCGTGCCCGCGAGCCGCTCCATACAGTATCAATCTCCTTGAGGGGCACCGTTCAGCAACGCAAAACCGGAAAGCGGATACCAGAACCTGACTTGCCATCGAAACGCGCGCAGTCGGAGAGACCACCGATCGTGTTTCGGCTGCCGAACGCCGAATAGTTATGCGGCATGCCCTTCCGACTTACTGTAAAAAAAATAGAACGTCCACAGGACAGCGATGGCGTGTCTGTGCAATCCGCCAATTGCAGCGGTCTCATCTATTCGGTTGTTGGAAAAGAAGAAATCCCGGACCCTTTCGCCCGGGACTTAAGCCCATCAAACGGCAGCCTTGTCCGTGCTGTCCGATGGGGCGGGAAGCGCGATCATCTCACTGGTCACGACGGGTGCCGGCGCCTGGTCATCCTCGCCCGTGGAGGACTCGTCGCGAAGGATACGGACACGCTTGATGCGGCGATTGTCGGCATCGAGAATCTGGAATTCAAATCCCGGCACCGCACGGACCACCTCACCCTTCGACGGGATGCGGCCAAGCGCAAAGAAGACGAGACCACCCAGCGTATCGATCTCCTCGGCGTGCTCTCGAACATCGAAATCCGGACCGATCGCCTGGGCAAGTTCCGCCAGTTCTATGCGCGCATCCGCGATCAGGACGTCTGACGACACGCGGACGAACATCGCCTCGTCCTTGTCATGCTCATCGTCGATGTCGCCAATGACCATCTCCACGATATCCTCGTGGGACACAAGCCCGTCGGTCCCACCATATTCGTCGATGATCACCGCAAGCTGGGTGCGCTGCGCCTGCATGGTCTTCAAGAGATCGGATGCGAGCATGGAGGGCGGCGCAAACAGGATTTTGCGGATGATTCCGGCTTCGGCGAGCGTCGTTTCGAGATCGACGCGGGCGAGATCGAAATTCGAGCGCGGTGTGCGCGGCGCCTTCGCCTCGCCATTGGCTGGCGCGCGTGTACCGCTTCTGCGCTTGTTGCGCGCCTGCTTGCCCACATAGGACAGGAGGTCGCGTATATGGATCATGCCCTTGGGATCGTCGAGCGTCTCGTCATAAACCGGCATGCGCGAGCGTCCGGTCGCCTCGAAGCGGATCATCGCTTCACCGATCGTCGTCTCCTGATCGAGCCCGTCAATATCGACGCGCGGGATCATGATGTCCTCGACCGTGACTTCTCTGAAGCGGAGAATATTGTTGAGCATCGCCCGCTCGTCGGGCGTGAAGGCAGCGCCGATATCCGTATCGGTCATCAGCGCGTCGGTCAGATCTTCACGAAGGCGCTCGCCCTGCGATGGCTTCAAGATCCGGGAAATTCTCGACCAGATAGTCGAGCGGGGCTTTGCTTGATAGTCCTGTCGTAACGGACTACTGCCCTCCTCCGATGAGGATTGTTCCCCGGCGTCCTTGCCCTCTTGGGGCGGTCTTGCAGAATGTTCGTTCATTGTCCCAAACAGTTCGATCAAAGCGGGTCCTGACCCGCATAGGGATCAGATAGGCCAAGAGTCGCCAAAATGCGAGTCTCAAGCCCCTCCATTTCTTCCGCCTCTTCGGTTTCCATATGGTCATAACCGAAAAGATGCAGACATCCATGCACCAGCAGATGGGTCAAATGATCCTCGAAACTCTTCTCGAGATCAAGAGCTTCGCGCATGACAGTTTCATGCGCGATGACAATATCGCCGAGCATCGGGCCCGGCATGCCGCCCGGCTCCAGCGGAAAGGCCGGAAAAGACAGGACATTCGTGGCCTTGTCCTTGTTGCGCCATTCCGCATTTATTTCCTTGATGGCAGCATCATCGGTGAAAACGAGCGACAGTTCCACCGGCATGGCGGGGAACGGCTGCTGCTCTTCGTCTTTCAGATAGGAAACAGTGGCCTCCAGCACTTTCGTGCTAAAGGCCAAAAGCTCTTCCTCCGAGGACCAGTCATCGGCCTCGACAGAGATTTGAATATCCAGAACCGTCATCGTCTCGGCTTCAGTAACCTTGTCTTGGAAGGCTCTCATCCGGCACGGCCGTGTGGGATTCGTAGGCCTTGACGATACGCGCCACCATCGGGTGACGCACGACGTCGACGTCCTTGAAGCGAACCACGGAAACGCCTTCAACGTCGCCCAGGATCTGCAAAGCCTCGACCAGACCGGATTTCACGCCACGCGGAAGGTCGACCTGGCTTGGGTCGCCCGTCACAATCATGCGACCGTTCTCACCCAGACGGGTCAGGAACATCTTCATCTGCATGGTCGTGGTGTTCTGCGCCTCGTCGAGAATGACGGCAGCGTTTGCGAGTGTGCGGCCACGCATGAAGGCGAGTGGCGCAATTTCGATAACGCCTGCCTGAATGGCACGCTCCACCTTGTCGCCGGGCATCATGTCGTAAAGCGCATCATAGAGCGGACGAAGATAGGGATCGACCTTCTCTTTCATGTCGCCGGGCAGGAAGCCCAGACGCTCGCCCGCTTCGACGGCAGGACGAGAAAGAACGATGCGATCCACCGCACCACGCTCCAGAAGCTGGGCGGCATGGGCGACGGCCAGATAGGTCTTGCCGGTGCCAGCTGGCCCGACACCGAAGACGAGCTCCGACTGTTCCAGAGCCCGCATATAGACATCCTGTGTCGGTGTGCGGGCGGCAATGGTCTTCTTGCGGGTAGAAATCTGGGCCATCGACACCTTGGCTTTGCGCTCCATTGTCGGCAGGGTCAGTTGGTCGTCTGCCGCGACCGCCATGCGGATTGCGCCTTCGACGTCGGAAAGTTCGGCTGTGCCACCCTTCAGCAGGCGCTGATAGAGGAAATCCAGAGCGCGGCGGGCCTGGTTGGTCGCAACCATGTCGCCGGTGATCGCCACCGAATTGCCGCGTGGGCGGGCATCGATGTTGAGCTTCTGCTCCAGCAATTTCAGGTTTTGATCGAACTGACCGAATAGCTCTCCGGCTATTCTGTTATTCTCGAACGTGAGGACGAAGTGATTGGCGTCGGTCGCGGGTGAACGTGGCTGGCGCGATGATGGTGAGACCAATTCGTGTGCGTTCAAGCGGTCAGGCTCCTGTCCGAGGTCAGTTCCGGTTCCCAACTCTAACTCTATGCCACCTCGGCAAACAAGCTGTTTGGACCGGTCGCGGTGATTCGTACATGAATAATGTCACCGATTTTCATGTCGTTTGCATCAAGATTTACAGACTGCAGCCAAGGAGAACGACCAATCAGCTGTCCGGGCATGCGACCGGGCTTTTCCAGCAACACATCCATGGTCTTTCCAACGAGCGACTGGGCAAATTCGTTCTGCTGTTTCAAGAGCAGCGCCTGCAATCTCTCCAGCCGTTCGGCCTTCACATCTTCCGGCACCTGATCGGTCAGATCGGCGCCGGGCGTGCCAGGACGCGTCGAATATTTGAACGAAAAGGCCTGCGCGTATTTCACCGCCTCCACTATGGCGAGTGTGTCTTCGAAGTCTTGATCCGTTTCACCTGGGAAGCCGACAATAAAATCCCCCGACATGGCAATATCAGGGCGAGCGGCGCGGATTCTTTCGATAAGCCTTAAATATTCCGCGCCCGTATGGCGGCGGTTCATGGCTTTCAGGATGCGGTCGGACCCTGCCTGAACGGGCAGATGCAGATAGGGCATCAAAGCGCGCAGATCGCGATGCGCCTCGATCAGGCGCTCGTCCATGTCGCGCGGGTGGCTTGTCGTGTAGCGCAGGCGCGCAAGCCCGGGAATCTCGGCCAGGCGATAGAGAAGCTCCGCCAGTCCCCATTGCTCGCCCTTCGGGCCCGTCGAGCGCCAGGCATTGACGTTTTGGCCAAGCAGCGTGATCTCACGCACACCGGCGTCGACAAGCTTCATCGCCTCATCGAGGATCTGGCTGACGGGCCGGGAGACCTCCGAACCGCGGGTATAAGGCACCACGCAGAAGGTGCAGAACTTGTCGCAACCTTCCTGAACGGTGAGAAAAGCGGTCACGCCCCGCGAGCGCAGCTTTGCCTTTTCGGCCACCGGCAGATGCTCGAACTTGTCTTCGACCGCGTAATCCGTCTCGATCACCCGCTCGCCTTCGCGAACGCGGGCAAGCGCCTGCGGCAGACGGTGGTAGGTTTGCGGGCCGATGACGACATCGACGGCAGGCGCACGGCGCAGGATTTCTTCGCCTTCGGCTTGCGCCACGCAACCGGCAACGCCGATCACGAATTCGCGCCCCTCTTCCTCGCGTGACTTCTTCATGTCGCGCAGGCGGCCCAGCGCCGAATAGACCTTCTCCGCCGCCTTTTCACGGATGTGACAGGTATTGAGCAGAACCAGATCTGCCTCGCCCATATCCTCCGTCTGCACATAACCATCCTTCGCCAGAGCATCGCTCATGCGAACGGAATCGTAGACATTCATCTGACAGCCATAGGTCTTGATGAAGACCTTACGGCTGTTGGCTGCGTGAGCCATAGCGGTCGGTGTGGCGTCGAGGCCAAGCGTATCCTGGGTCATGGCGCGTATCTAATGATTTTCGGCCACCAGTTAAACAGAAAAATGCGGAAATCCGGGCTATCTCGACTTTCGCCATCCGCCGCGCAGGCTGAAATTCAACATGGTGCGCAGTGCCGTGGTGGCTTCGACGCTCAGCGCCTTGCGATTATCACCCTTGCGGAAGGGAATTGCCTCCCCAAAGGTGACGTCAACCTCGATTGCGCCGGCCTTGACCAGCCCGACCAGCGACGGCAACAGGCCTATGCTCCCAGGCCAGGCGGCCACCGGCCTGTGGTAACGCCCCATCGCCATGCCCTGGATGCCGGTATAGGCGATCGCGACCGGCTGGACATGGACGAGCTGACTGGGAACCTGCTCGGCAGCAGTCGACGCTGCACCGAACAGCGATGACTTGACCGGCAGAAGCCGGTTGCCATCGGACGTCGTGCCTTCGGGGAACAGCACGATGATCTCACCACCCGCCAGCCTTTCGGCAATCTCATTCACCTGCGTGCCGGCGCTGCGCTTCTGCTCTCGGGTGATGAAGACGGTTTTCTGCAAACGCGCCAGCTTGCCGAATATCGGCCAGTCGCGCACTTCGGTCTTCGCAATGAAGGCGACATCCGCCACGCTACCCAGAACCAATATGTCCTTCCACGACACATGGTTGGAAATCAGAAGCAGAGGCCTCTCGGTCTCCAGTCCACCATGCACATGGACCTTGATGCCGAGCGACTGACAAGCGACCCTGTGCCAAAGCCGCGGTATCCTGCGGCGGATCGGCAAATCGAGCCAGAGTCCAAGGACTTGCAGTGGCAACAGCACGATGGTGACGATGGAGAGAATGAAGACCGTATAGGCCATCCGAAGCCACGTCATCGCCGCATTCGCTCCGTGGCCATGGATTGTTGCCTCACCGCTCTTCCGGTTTCAGCGGGACGCCGTAGAGTTCCAGCCGGTGATCGACGAGCTTGAAGCCATGTTCGCGGGCGATCTTTTCCTGCAGCGCCTCGATCTCGGCGGAGCGGAATTCGATGACAACGCCATTCTTCAGGTCGATCAGATGATCGTGGTGCTCTTCCGGCACGGTCTCGTAGCGCGAACGGCCGTCGCGAAAATCATGGCGCTCGATAATGCCCGCATCTTCGAAGAGCTTCACCGTGCGATAGACCGTGGAGATCGAAATCTTTGGATCGACGGCGGAAGAGCGGCGATAAAGCTCCTCGACGTCCGGATGGTCTTCCGATTCCTGAAGAACGCGGGCGATGACGCGCCGCTGGTCGGTCATGCGCATACCGCGCTCCGCACAGATGTCTTCCAGGGTTTTCGAAAGGTCTACCACGATAATCAGGCCTTCAGATGCGTCGTTGGTCCACCAGAGTGGCGGCATAGAGTCTTAGTATTATCGGAACTATCGAAGATCGCGCCGCATGACAAGCGCTGTGGATTTCGTCCCATCCTTGGCGGTGTAATAGGCCTTGCGCTCCGCAACCGTCTTGAAGCCAAGCTTGCGGTAGAGATGCACCGCCGGACCATTTCCGCCATCCACCTCCAGAAACATCGTTTCGGCACCGCGCATCTCCGCTTCCCGCATGGCGGCCTGCATCAAACGCCAGCCAAGTCCGGCACCGGCAAATTTTTCACTCACCGCGACGGTCAGAATTTCAGCCTCTCCGCCCGCCTCGCGCGACAAGACAAAGCCACCGAGCGGCTGGCTGAAGAACGCGTTGGTCTGGCGAGCCACCGCGCCGAAGACGCTGTTCTGCGACAGAAGGCTCGAAAACTCGCCTTCACTCCAAGCTTGCGGGAAGCGAGACGTGTGAAGCTCGGCGATATCGGCACAATCGCCATGCGCCATCGGCACGATTTCGAAAAAGGGTTTCCAACTCAGATAGTCGTCGAACATTGCAGGGAATCATCCACCATGAATGCCAGATGGCTACAGCATCGGTCGGCAAATCGAAATCGATTTTCAACAGAGAGAAACGGCACTCTCTCAGGCGGGCGACAGACGCTCCAATGCGAAGCCGGATTGCGGCCGCGCATCCGGGCCACGCAGATAGAGCGGCGCGGGCTTCGGCTGATGCGCGGGTTTCGTCGCAGCGACACGCGCCACGGTGGCAATCGGAAAATGGTCCGGACCCGATCCCGCTTCTTCGCCAGCGAAGAGAGGTGCTGCGGAGCCCACGATCGCGCCGTCGAAACCGGCAAGCGATTGCCTGGCCTCATCAAGAGACACCAAAGCGGCGTCCGTCAGAGGCGCGCCATCGGCCGCGAAGATTTGCAGATAGCATTCGCCACGCTTGGCATCGAGACCGACGGCCACAGGCTGACCGGGCTGGTGCCGCAGGTGATGGGCGGCAAGAGTCTCAAGCGTCGTAACCCCGACGGCCTCGACACCGAGCGAGAGCGCAAAGCCACGTGCGGCAGCGACACCTACTCTGATACCGGTGAAGGAACCGGGGCCGATGGTGACGGCGAGACGTTCAATCGCATCGAGGGTAAGACCTGCCTGCGCCATTGCTCCGTCGATGATGCCCATCAGCAGCTCGGCATGACCCTTGCCGATATTCTCCGTGACCTCCCCAAGGACACTATCGCTTGCGCTGTCGTAAACGCAGGCCGAGCAATCCACGCCGGATGTATCGATGGAAAGGATGATCATCTGAAAAGCTGGACCTTACGCTGTGCTCAGCAGGAGGAAGGAGCGAGACGATGAGCGATCGTCAGAAAGCCGCTCAAGACTTGAGGCGCGATCACGCGCCTCGCCTCAGTATCGATATCGATTGGCTCAGCCGTTTATCAGACAGCCTCGACCTCTTGCACTTCGGGCACGAAGTGACGGAGCAGGTTCTGAACGCCATGCTTGAGCGTTGCCGTGGAGGATGGGCAGCCGGAGCACGCGCCCTTCATGTTGAGGAACACGGTGCCATCGCGAAAACCACGGAAGGTGATGTCGCCGCCATCCTGCGCCACGGCCGGGCGAACGCGGGTTTCGAGAAGTTCCTTGATGGTGGCAACGATGGTTTCATCGCCCTCTTCGAAGAACTCTTCTTCCTCGTCCGAAATCTCGGCATGAACGGCGGTGCCCATCAACGGGCGGCCGGACATGAAGTGCTCCATGATCGAGCCGAGGATCGCGGGTTTAAGATGCTGCCACTCCGCACCATCCTTGGTGACGGTGATGAAATCGAAGCCGTAATAGACGCCGGTGACGCCCGGGATTTCAAACAGCGTTGCTGCAAGCGGCGAGGACTGCGCCTGCTGCGCGTTCAGGAATTCCGCCGTACCGCTTTCCAGAACCACCCTGCCCGGAAGGAACTTCAGCGTCGAGGGGTTTGGCGTGGATTCCGTTTGAATGAACATTTCGATCTCCTTCGAGGCAGCGCCCCGGGTCAGGGCATCCTTGCCCCGTAATTTAGAATGCTTCCAAAATATGCCGAGCGAAGAAGGACTTCAAGCCCTGACATGACAATCGTGTTCAAGAAATCTTCAGCCCTCTTTTACACCCGTTTTCGCCAAAGCCGAACAGGATTCTTCGTGGCAGAAGGGCTCAAAGAATAGCGCTCAGCAGAGAGCGTCGATTTCCTCGTCCGTCAGCGTATCCGGCAGGACCGTGACAGGAATGGGGAAGGCAGCGCCACGTCCGGCGATGGAGGAGACCAGCGGACCTGGACCATCCTTGGTGGAGCCGGCGGCCAGTACCAGGATGGCGATGTCGCGATCTTCTTCGATCAGACCGTGGATCTGCTCGGCGGCATTGCCTTCGCGGATCACCGCCTCGGGCTCGATGCCGACGGTCTCGCGGACGCGCTGCGCGACCTTTGCCAGCGAGGCTTCGGCCTCTTCCTGGGCTTCGGCGCGCATGATCTGCTCGACGCCAAGCCACTGCTGGAAATCGCCTTCCGGGATAACGAAGAGCAGAACGAGCGCACCATTGGAGTTCTTGGCGCGGCGACCGGCATAATGCACGGCTCTCTCACATTCCGGTGTGCCATCGATGACCACCAGAAATTTTCGCCGGTGCCCTTCCAGGCGCGACAGCCGTTTTGAAACCATTCAGCACTCCCTTTTTCCGCCGTGGCATGAAGCGCCGCCCGCCGGTTCGGGCGGAGCTTATCGTATCACGATGAAAAGCGGAATCGATTTTCCTCACAGCAAAACGCGTGAGGAAAAGCCTTACGAACAAGGAGGCGCCTCTCGCCCTATGACGAGAAGCACCGAAAAATCACCGCAGGAAACCGATGATGTCGCGCACCTCGTCCATTGTCTTTTGCGCCATGGCACCAGCACGCTCGCCGCCATCTTTCAGGATCGCGTCGATATGGCTGACATCATCCAGAAGGCGGCGCATCTCGCTATTGATCGGTGCGAGAACATTGACGGCAAGATCGACAAGCGCGGGCTTGAAGGCCGAAAACTGCTGACCGCCGAATTCGGCAAGCACATCTGCCTTGGTCTTGTCGGAGAGCGCTGCGTAGATGCCGACGAGGTTTTCAGCCTCGGCGCGACCCTTCAGTCCTTCGACTTCGCTCGGCAGCGCGTCCGGGTCTGTCTTGGCCTTCTTGATCTTCTTGGAGATGGCATCGACATCATCCATCAGATTGATGCGCGACAGATCGGACGGATCGGACTTCGACATTTTCTTGGTGCCGTCCTTCAAGGACATGACACGCGGTGCCGGACCGCCGATCAGCGGTTCGACCATCGGGAAGTAGGCATGAACGGGTTCGTCGCCGACGGTGATGTCGAGGCCGAGACCCGCCTTGCGGATGTGATCGCCGAAATCGATGTTGAATTTCTGGGCGATATCGCGGGCCAGTTCCAGATGCTGCTTCTGGTCGTCGCCGACCGGAACATGGGTTGCGCGGTACACCAGAATGTCAGCCGCCATCAGGCTTGGATAGGCCAGCAGTCCAAGCGACACCTGCTCGGCATTCTTGCCGGACTTGTCCTTGAACTGGGTCATGCGCTCCATCCAGCCGATGCGCGCCACGCAGTTGAACACCCAGGCAAGCTCGGCATGCTGCGGCACAGCCGACTGGTTGAAGACGATATGTTTCACCGGATCGATGCCGGACGCGATGAAGGCGGCGGCAATCGAGCGCGTCTGCGCCTTCAGATCCGAATGGACGAGCTGCGCCGTGATAGCGTGCATGTCGACGACGCAATAGATGCAGTCATTGTCTTCCTGCAGGGCAACGAACTTGCGGATGGCGCCGAGATAATTGCCAAGGTGGAGATTGCCGGTGGGCTGAACCCCGGAGAAAACCAGCGGCTTGAATGCGTTCATGATCGTCCTCGAAAAGGCTTGTGGAGGGCCTTGCCCCGCGCTGTGATATGGCCCGCGCTTATGCACCCGGAACCCGTTGCAATCAAGGGGTTTCAGCAGCTGGCTGGAGCAGATCCCATTTGTTGCCATAGAGGTCTTCGAAAACGGCAACCGTGCCGTAAACCTCGTGACGGGGCTCTTCCAAAAAGCGAATGCCATTGTTTTTCATGCGGTGAAAATCCGCGTCGAAGTCATCCGTATAGAGGAAGAAACCGACCCTGCCGCCGGTCTGGTTGCCGATCGCGGCAGCCTGCGCCTCTCCATCCGCTTGCGCCAGCAGAAGGCCGCTTGCCCCCTCACCTTTCGGTTTGACGACAAGCCAGCGCTTGCTGTCCGGCATCGGCTGATCAGAAAGGCATTCGAAGCCAAGGCTGTCGCAGTAAAACGCCTTTGCGTGATCGTAATCGTCCACCACCAGAGAGACGAGTGCGATGCGGCGCATGGACGTGAAGCCGGAACTCATGGCTCGATCTCGCTTTGAACATCCGCCTTGCGCTTGCGCTTCAAGCCGCGCTTGACCATCCCAAGGTTTGCGCCGCCGGAGGCGAAGGCCACGCCGAAATAGATGACCATGGCGCCTAGGACGAGGGCAAGCAGTGTCCCTGCACGGACCGCGAGGTTTGAGGCCGATGACAGCTCGTAGGAAAAATAGGATAGCGCATAGTGAATGGCGACGGCCATCAGGCCTGCCGCTAAGAGGAGCCGCGGGATGCGCAGGAGAAGCGGCAGATCGAGTTTCCAGTGGCCACGCCATAAGAGCATGCCGAAAAGCAGTGCGGCATTCACCCAACCGGCGGTGATTTCCGCTGTGGCAATTCCGGGGCCGCCGTAAGAGGGAAAGAGGCTGAGTGCAAGCGAGACGTTGACCACCACGGAAATGGCAGCAAAGATCATCGGTGTGCGGGTATCCTCGCGGGCGAAAAAGCCCGGAATGAAGGCCTTGATCAGAACGAAGGCAGGCAGGCCGAGGCCGTAGATGCCGAGAATTTCCGCGACAGTGACAGTGGCAGAGGGTGAGAAATTGCCGCGCTCATAGAGAAAGCGGACGATGGGTTCCGCCATGACCAAGAGCGCCGCTGCGGCTGGCAAGGTCAGAAAGAGCACGAATTCAACGGAGCGGTTCTGCAGATTGGCCGCTTCCACCGCATGGCCCCCGCGAAGCGCGCGTGCCAGTTCCGGCAAAAGGACGGTCGCCACGGCAATCCCCACCACGCCGAGTGGCAGTTGGTAGATGCGGTCGGCATAGGCAAGTGAGGAGATCACGCCGTTGCCGCCAGAGGCGATATTGGTGTTGATCAACAGGTTGATTTGAGTGATGCCGCCGGTAATCGCGGCGGGTAGCGCCAGAACCAGCAGGCGCTTGACGTTGCTCGTCAGTTTCGGGCGGCGAAAGCCAATTCGAATTCCGGCGTTCCGCACCGCAATCCAGACGATGGCAAGCTGAACAAAGCCTGCGGCCATGACGCCCCAGGAGAGCGCATAGCCGACCTGCAGCGGATCATAGTGTTTCCACCAGGCAAGCGCCAAGACGCCAATCAGGATGACGTTGAGAAAGACGGGTGCGATGGCTGCGGCGAAATAGCGATGCAGCGAATTCAGCATCCCGCCCATCATCGCCGCCAGCGACATGCAGGCGAGATAGGGAAACATGATGGTGGCGAGGCGCACCGTGTTTTCGAATTTCGTTGGGTCTTCCACAAAGCCCGGCGCGATTACCGTTCGGACCAGAAACGGCATGGAGAGTTCCATGACGATCGTCAGCGCCATCAGCACGGTGAAGAGAACGCCGAAAACTTCCTCCGAGAAGCGGCGTGCGCCTTCCAGGCCGTGGGTTTCGATCTCCTTGGCGAAAAGCGGCACGAAGGCGGAGTTGAACGCACCCTCGGCAAACAACCGGCGGAAAGTGTTGGGAAAACGGAAGGCCGCATTGAAGGCATCCGCCACCGGTCCCGTACCCACGGCTGCCGCCATCAGCATTTCACGGATGAAACCGAACAGGCGGCTCCCAAGCGTCGCGCCGCCAACGGTGGCGAATTTGCCGATCAAACTCATTCTTTATTAAGCCTTTGCGGTGCGCGCAGCAGGAAGCGCTGCTACATCCGGGTGCGCGATGATGCCGGACGGCATACGATCACGCAGTTCATCTTCCTGCTCGGCCATGACGGCCTTCAGCCGCAGCGCGATATTGGATTGGCGATTTTCCGTCATCACCTTCTGGCCAAAGAGGTCGGTGACGTAGAAGGTGTCGATGACCTTTTCGCCAAAAGTGGTGATCCGCGCAGAGGTGATATCCAGCGATAGATCGGCCAGCACCGCCGTCATGTCCGCCAGGAGGCCTGGACGGTCAAGGCATTCCACCTCGATAACGGTGAACTTGTTGGAGAGCCCGTTCGAGATCGTTACCGAAGGCGGGATGTTGAAGGTCTTGCTCTTCTTGCGGCTCTTGGTGCGCGTCGCGATAATTTCGGGAAGACGCTTTTTGCCCGCCAGAACCTCTTCGATCACCTTGCCAATATTGTTGGCGCGGCGTGTCTCATCCTCATCGATGGGGAATTCGCGGTTGATCAGGATCGTATCGAGTGCGCGCCCGTCCGATGTCGTGAAAATCTGGGCGTCGGCGATGTTGGCGCCGGCAGCCGAGCAGGCGCCGGTGATGATCGACAGCAGGCGCGGATGGTCGGGCGCCAAGACGGTAATCTCGGTGATGGCATGGAAGGAGTGCGTCCGGGCCATGGTGGCCAGCGCCTTTTCCTGCTTGTCGGCCTCCCGCAAAAAGCGGGTGTGGCGGACCTGATCTTCCAGCGCGACAGACAGCAGATAGGCATCGTAGTGCAGATTGATGTATTTGCGTCTTGCCTTCTGACCCCAGTCGTCCAGTGCGTCATAAAGGCGCTGACGGGCGATCTTGGCGCGCTCCTTGCGTGAACTTTCGGAAAAGCCGCCGGAGAGAAGAAGTTCGGTTTCGTAATAGAGTGTGCGCAGCAACTGTCCCTTCCAGCCGTTCCAGACATCCGGGCCAACGGCGCGAATATCGCAGACGGTGAGGATCAGCAGCATCTTCAGCCGCTCCATCGACTGCACCTTGTCGGCAAAGTCGGTGATCGTCTTGCGGTCATGCAGATCGCGGGTCTGCGCCACCATCGACATCAAGAGATGCTGCTCGATCAGCCACATCACCGTTTCGGTCTGCTTGGTGGAGAGACGGAAGCGGTGGCAAAGTTTGCGGGCGACGCGCGCGCCGGCAATGGAGTGATCCTCCTGCCTGCCCTTTGCCACGTCGTGGAGCAGAACGGCGACGTAGAGAGCCTCGCGGTCTTCGATGGCCGGCATCAACTGGTTGACCAAAGGATGGGTATCGACCGCCTGCCCCTTGTCGATCTCGGACAGGATCGCCACCGAGCGGATCAGATGCTCATCGACCGTATAGTGATGATACATGTTGAACTGCATCATCGCGACGATCTTACCGAATTCGGGAATGAATTTGCCCAGAACCCCCGCCTCGTTCATGCGTCTCAGGGTGAGAGCCGGATCGCGCCTCGAGGTCAGGATCGCAAGAAACAGACGGTTGGCTTCCTCATTCTCGCGAAGCTCGTGATTGATGAGGCCGAGCGAGCGGGTAACAACGCGAAGGGCGTCCGGGTGCAGTTCGAGATTGTTGATATCGGCCACATGGAAGAGCCGAATGAGGCTGACCGGATCGTTGCGGAAGACATCGGCATTGGCGAGTGCGATGCGACCGCGGTCTTCGACGAATTCGCTGGAGCCCGGAATTTTGCGAAGCCGGTGGGCGAAGCGGTGGAGCACACCGGAAAGTCCCGGGACTTCCTTTGCCTGGCGGTCCTCGAGTGCCGCGCAGAGAATGCGCGTCAGGTCGCCGACATCCTTGGCCACGAGGAAATAGTGTTTCATGAAGCGCTCGACCGCCGACAGGCCGGGGCGGGGCTGGTAATGAAGAGCAGCGGCGATATCGCGCTGGATGTCGAAGGAAAGCCGCTCCTCCGCCTTGCCGGTGATGAAGTGCATCTGGCAGCGCACCGCCCAGAGAAAGTCATCGGCCTTTTCGAAGAGCTTCAACTCGCTTTTTGAGAGAACGCTAAGCTTCACCAGTTCTGCCGTGTCGCGCACGTGATAATAATATTTGGCGATCCAGAAGAGCGTGTGCAGATCGCGTAAGCCCCCCTTTCCTTCCTTCACATTCGGCTCGACCAAGTAGCGCGTGTCGCCCGCCTTGCGGTGACGCTGGTCGCGTTCGGCCAACTTGGCGGCGATGAATTCAGGGCCGCTATTGGTCACGACCTCGGTTTCGAAACGGCGCTCCAGTTCGTCTGCAAGCGGCTTCTTTCCGCAGATGTGGCGCATTTCGAGGATGGCGGTGCGGATCGTCATATCCGCCTTGGAAAGCTTGATACACTCATCAACGGTGCGCGTAGCGTGACCGACCTTGAAGCCGACATCCCAGAGAATGTAGAGAATGAACTCTATCGCCTTGTGCATGTCCGGCGTGTTCTTGACCGGCAGCAGGAACAGAAGATCGATGTCCGATCCCGGTGCCAGCGTGCCGCGTCCATAACCGCCGACGGCGGTAATGGCGATGCTAGGTGCGTCCTTCGGATAGACATACCGGCAGGCGAGATCGTAGAGCACCTCGATCAAACGGTCCTGCAGCCAGGAAATACGCCTTGCGCAGTCGATGCCGCCGCCTTCGGAGTCGAGAAGATCGCGCGCCATTTGCCGTCCGTCACTGCTTGCCTTCTTGAAGATGGGCAAAAGGTCGGAGCGCACATCCGAAACGCGCTTACCATCGCCTTGAAAGACGAGATCGCATTGGTGCTTCAGTGCTGCGACATCCAGTATCGCGGAGAAATCCAGGTCCTTAGAGGCCATTGAGCCGATATCCATTCCATGCGTCTTGCGCTGATGGCACAGCGCTATAGCGATTTTGAGGCCGAATGGACAGGCACTCTACGCATCAAGCGTTGCCAAGTTGTTTCTTGAGCGCATAGAGCGCATCTAGGGCCTCGCGCGGCGTCATTTCGTCCGGGTTCAGCACCTTCAACGCCTCATCCACCTTCGAGTTGCCCTTGGCACTTGCCGCTTCGCGCCGGACCGCAACCTGAAACAGCGGCAGGTCGTCGATCAACTGGCTCGCCGGGTTTTTGCGATCGGCATCTTCCAGCTGGTTCAAAACCTCGCGCGCGCGCTCCACCACGGCGGCAGGAAGGCCGGCAAGGCGGGCCACCTGAATGCCATAGGAGCGATCCGCGGCGCCGGGACCAACCTCATGCAGAAAGATCACGTCACCTTCCCATTCCCGCACCTTCATCGTGACGTTGGAGAGACGTCCGAGCTTTTCAGACAGCACCGTCAGTTCATGGAAATGGGTGGCGAAAAGACCACGGCAGCGGTTCACCTCATGCAAGTGCTCCACCGTCGCCCAGGCAATGGACAGACCGTCGAAGGTCGCCGTGCCGCGCCCGATCTCATCGAGAATGACGAGCGAACGCTCGGTCGCCTGATTGAGGATCGCCGCCGTCTCGACCATTTCGACCATGAAAGTCGAGCGGCCGCGGGCGAGATCGTCAGAGGCGCCGACGCGCGAGAACAACCGATCGACAATGCCGATATGAGCAGCCTCTGCCGGCACGAAGGAACCGATCTGGGCGAGGATGGCAATCAAGGCATTCTGGCGCAGGAAGGTCGACTTACCGCCCATGTTCGGACCGGTCAGCATCCAGATCGCACCGTTGCGATTGCCGTTGACCGCCGAAAGATCGCAATTATTGGCGATGAAAGGACCGCTCGACTGACGGCGCAGCGCCTGTTCCACCACCGGGTGACGGCCGCCTCGGATCGCAAAGGTCATGGAGCCGTCGACCACCGGGCGGCAATAGGCCTGTTCGGATGCCAGATGCGCAAGGCTCGTCGCCACGTCGATGGCAGCAAGTGCCAGAGAGCCCGCCTTGATGGCTTCGGCCTCCGCAACCACCGCCTGCACCATCCGATCGAAGGCCTGCAATTCCATGGTCAGCGCCTGAGCGGCGGCATTGGCGATGCGGCTTTCCAGATCGGCAAGCTCGGTGGTGGTGAAGCGCATGGCACCTGCCATCGTCTGGCGGTGAATGAAGCGCGCCTTGGCCTCGTCGCTGCCGGTCATGACATCGGCATTGCCAGCCGTCACTTCGATAAAATAGCCGAGCACATTATTGTGCTTGATCTTTAGCGACTTGATGCCCGTCTCTTCGGCATATTGCAGTTGCAACCCGGCAATGACCCGGCGCGACTGGTCGCGGAGTGCCCGGACTTCGTCAAGCTCGGGGTTGGAGCCTTCGCGAACAAAGCCGCCGTCGCGCTTGAGAAGAGGCAGATCCTCTGCCAGCATCTCGGATAGCATGGTTTCCAACGCGGACGGCAACGCCTTCAGGTCGTAGAGTGCCGCCGCGAGTTCATCGGGCAACAGTCCCTGATCGAGCAATTGGCCGACCATGCGGGCAGCGTAAAGTCCCTGACGAATGGCACCGAGATCGCGCGGCCCGCCACGGTCGAGCGCCAGACGTGAAAGCGCACGCGGCATGTCTGCCACCTGTTTCAACGCCTCACGCAGGCCATCGCTCAAGGACACATCGTCGATCAGATAGCCGACCGCATCGAGCCGGGCGTTGATCCGCTCAGGGTCGGTCAGCGGCGACATCAGCCGTTCCGCCAAGAGCCGCGCACCGCCGCCGGTGACCGTGCGGTTGATCGCCTGCAGGAGCGATCCATCGCGCTCTCCGGCAAGCGTCTTGGTCAATTCCAGATTGGCGCGGGTAGCAGGATCGATGAACAGCGTCGAGGCAGAGCTTTCGCGCTCTGGCGCGCCGAGAGGCGGGCGCTCGGCGATCTGGGTCTTCTCGACATAGGCGACGGCGGCAGCGGCGGCGGCCAGCTCCACACGAGAGAAGGATCCGAAGCCATCGAGCGTCGAGACGTTGAAATAGCGCGCGATGCGACCTTCCGCCGTGGCACTATCGAAGAGGACGGCAGGCTGCGGCACAGCTACACGACCCAGCACATCGAAGGTCGGTCTCAATTCTTCATCGTGAAACAGGCTGTCGGCCACGATCAACTCGCGTGGATCGATGCGCCAGATGTCAGCGAGCAGCCGCGTCAATGTCGTCTCCGCCAAGCGGAAAACGCCGGTGGAAATGTCGATCCAGGCGAGCGCAAACTGCGCCTCCGAACTGCCGCGAATGCGCGCAAGCGCCATGAGGTAGTTGGATTCGGTTGGCGAAAGCAGCTTTTCTTCAGTGAGCGTGCCAGGCGTGACGAGGCGCACCACATCGCGTTTGACCACCGATTTCGAGCCGCGCTTCTTGGCTTCCGCCGGGTCTTCCACCTGTTCGCAAACGGCGACGCGATAGCCGCGCATGATCAGCTTCTGCAGATAATCATCCGCCGCATGGACCGGCACGCCGCACATGGCGACGTCCTGGCCCATATGCTGGCCGCGCTTGGTGAGCGTGATGCCGAGAGCGCGCGAGGCTTCTACCGCATCGTCAAAGAACAGCTCGTAGAAATCGCCCATGCGATAGAAAAGCAGCGAACCGGGATTGTTCGCCTTGATCTCGATATATTGCTCCATCATCGGCGTTGCCGATGCGCGGCTCTCTTCGGAGATGAGCGAGGCGGTGGAATGAACGTCCGTCAATGGCGTGATCGTATCTGCTTGGGGCTTAAGGAAAACAAAGCCGGAGACTACCGGCGCAGCTCTCCAAGAACAACACGCACAACGACGAACCCACAGGAAGCTTGACAGTCTATCCGATAATCGCCGTTGATCGACGGCAAATGACAATTTTTGAACAGACTATGAGGTCCGAACTGTATCAACCGTTAACGCGCTCTGCGTCACCGCCATAGTAATTGATGTAGCGGCCGGCGATGGACGAGACCGGCAGGATGACCAGCACATCGGTGGTGTTGAAGGCATGATCGACCACCGCACCGGCGCCGAACATGGCACCGAGACGCATATAGCCCTTGATCAGCGGCGGCATGGCGTTCAACGCCCGGCGCGGATTGATGGCTTCGAGCGGCATCATGTCCATTTCGCGATAGAGTTCCGGCAGCGCCTCGGTACGCCATTCACCCTTGGAGCCGCAGCTGTGATGCAGGAAAGACAGGGCCAGTGCATGGGCCTCCGGCTGGATGCCAGGGAAAGAGGCGCAGCCGATCATCGCGTCCATGCGGTGACGAACGGCATAGGCCCAGTTGCCTTGCCAGAGAAGCTCAACGGTGCGTTTGGTGCGGTACTCAGGCAGCACGCAGGAGCGTCCAAGTTCCATGAAGCGCTTGTCCGGATGGTGAGCGATCAGGCTCTGGATATCGAATTCACTTGCCGAATAAAAACCCTTATTCGCCAGCGCCGTCTCCTGCCTGAGCAGGCGATATGTGCCGACGATCTGATCTTCAGGATCTCCCTCGATGGCGTTGTCGAGAACCAGAAGATGGTCGCAGACGGCGTCGAAGGCATCGATATCGCGACCGCGACGCATCGCCTCTGCCGGAAGCCGCGCCCCCATCTCCTCGACGAAAACGCGGAAGCGGACCTGCTGGGCTGAGTCGATTTCGCGCTCGTTTCTGGCAAGGCGTGTTTCGAGAGAGCCTATCCGGCCAAAAACGTCGGCTTCCCGCTTTTCGGCAGCCGGCAAAACAGCGCTGCCCAGGCTCGTGCCAGTGATGCTGCGTTCAAGAACTTCCGAGACCATGGAGAATCGCCCCGCCACCGTTTGATCTTGCTGTCATAAATCACTTCTTGACGACAGAAAAGTGACAGTTAGCCGCGTAAGTGACGTAGCGTAAGTTAAATTCTTCCGTGTGGGCTATGTAAGGAGGATCTCAGCTTTTCTTCCGCGTTGCCTTGGCCTGCAACAACTCATCCAGGATAACGCAGCCCGCGCCGATGGTGATGAAGGAATCGGCCAGGTTGAAGACGGCGAAGGACCACGTTTCCGTGTGGAAGAGAATGTAGTCGACCACGTGCCCATAGAGAAACCGGTCGAAGATGTTGCCCGCAGCACCCGCGATGATCAGCGCAAAACCGAGATGCGCGAAGGTGCGCTCGCCATCGGTCTTGCGCCAGAGCCAGATGACGAAGGCGACGATGAGGAGCCGCATCGTGACGATGGCCCAGCCCTCCATGCCCGACAGCATGGAGAAGGCAACGCCGAGATTATAGGTGCGGTAGAGCGCCAGGAATGGAATGACCGGTACCATCTCCTGCAGAGGCAGATATTTTTCCACCAGCACCTTGATGACCTGATCGGCAAGCACGGCCAAAAGAATGAGGGCGACGGCGGGAACGGGTCTGGAGAAGAGAGCGGGCTTGGCCATTACTTTACCGTCGCAAGTTCGAGAAGATGTCGACGCGCTTCAAACAGCATGACTGCGCTTGCGATCGCCAGATTGAGGGAGTCGGCCCGGCCCTGTTGCGGAATACGGGCAAGCTGGTCCGCCTGCGAGGCAAGCTCCGGCGGAAGGCCGGACTGCTCGTTGCCCATGAGAAGCACGACCGGCTTCTTCTTGTAGTCGATGGTGCGGTAATCCACAGAGCCCGCGAGATGGGTCGCGACAACGCTGACGCCAGCGCTCTTTCTCCAGCTCAGGAACTCATCGACCGATGCGCGCGCAACGGGCATGGCGAAAACCGAGCCCATGGTGGCGCGCACGGTTTCGAGCGAGAACGGATCGGTGCAGTCGCCAACAAGGATTACCCCAGAAGCGCCTGCTGCGTCCGCCGTGCGGATGATCGTGCCGAGATTGCCGGGATCGCGCACCCGGTCGAGGGCGACATAGGTCTCGCCTGCCGCCGGTCTGATGTCTCGGAGAGGCTTCCATTTCTGATCGAAGATGCCGACAACCATCTGCGGATTGTCGCGGCGGGTGATGGATGAGATGACCTTCTCGCTGACTTCCAGTACGAGACCGCCGGACGCCACCGTTTTCACCGCAGCCTGCTCGACAAGCGGCTTGCCCTTGGCGGCCTTGGCATAGACCAGCGTACGGATGGTCCAGCCAAGTTCCAACGCATCGATGACAAGTTTCAATCCCTCCGCCATGAAGGTTCCGCTTTCTTCGCGGCCCTTCTTCTGGGTCAGGTTCTTGATGTCCTTGATGATCGGATTGGCAAGGCTGGTGACTTCCTTGACCTGCCCTACCCTGCGCGGGCCGTTTTCATGGCGATCATTCATTTCGGCACCCAGCGGCTGAAGAGAGAGGTCGAAAGCACGCGGCCCGGCGTCTTGCCGTCAAGGCCTGCTTCCCGGATCACAAGTTCGCCCGAGGCCACCTCGCCGCCTGCACCGCGCATGGTTTCGCGCATCAACTCATGCATGGAGTAGAAGCTGGCGCGGATGGAATAGGCGGTCAGCACGAATCCGAGCGCCTTGGGCGACAGGATTTCCCGGCAAACATCCAGCATCAGCGGCAGATGATCATAAAGATCCCAGACCTCGCCATGGGTGCCGCGGCCAAATTTCGGGGGATCGGTGAGGATGATATCGTAGCTGTTGCTACGGCGTTCTTCGCGCAGGATGAACTTCATGGCGTCCTCGCAGATCCAGCGGATCGGCGCATTTTCGAGACCGGCAAGCGTCTGGTTTTCGCGCGCCCAGCCGATCGCCTTTTTTGAAGCGTCCACATGGGTGACTTCCGCTCCGGCAGAGGCTGCCACAAGAGACGCGACACCGGTATAGCCGAAGAGGTTCAAGACTTTGAGCGGTCGCTCCGCCTTCTCAATGGTCTGCTTCAACCATTCCCAATGAACGATCTGCTCGGGGAACACACCCACATGGCGAAAAGCCGTGAAGCGGCCGAGGAAATCCACGCCAAGTAAAGAAAGAGGCCAGGTCTCGCCCAGTGCCTGCTTGGGAAAACGCCAGCGGCCGCTGCCCTCCTCATCCGTATCGCCGGTAAAAATCGCATCGGCATTGTCCCAGACCCGCTCTGCGAGGCTCGGGCGCCACAGCGCCTGGGCCTCGGGGCGAACGATGCGATACTCGCCATATTGTTCGAGCTTCAAGCCATTGCCGCTATCGATCAGATGAAAGTCACCAGCGCCAAGGGACGCAAGGATGACCGGCACTTGCTCGGTCGGGAGCGCGCCCGAGCGCTCCTTCAACGGGCGTGGAGGAGCTGCTTCGACGGCTGGTGCGGAGGCTTGCACCTTCTCCTTGGGTGCGGTCGCGGCCGGACGGACGTAATCCGGAGCGCGTGTGCGTGCCGTGTCCTTCTGGCGAGACGGCTTACTGCCCGGCTTGCTCGAGCGATTGTCCTGTCCTGCGCGCGGCTTTGCGCCCTGGCGGTTGTCTTTCTTCTTCAACGACGGTCTTTCCACGTCTTTACGCTATCGGCACGGCAATCGACCGTACCACTTGCGCTTCCCAGTCTGCACCCGGGCAAATGGCGGGCCCGATGCGGTTGGAAAGCGCATATCACTAGAATGGAGGATTATCAAAGGTCGCGACAAAATCATGCGCCGTGGCGACGGATCAAAGAATCGGGAGCGAGCGCCTATTTCGCGGCGAGCTGCCTTGAAACCGGCGATGTCGTTTGCGGGTTGGCCGCTGCCTTGGTGGCCTCATCATGCCAGCGAATGGCTTCTCGCGCTTCTAGGCGAGCGCGCTTGCGGTGCTTGCCTTGCGAAATCCAGGTTGCGGCGGAGCCAAGGAAAATGCCGAACAAAACCGACAGAAAAATGAAAACGAAGAAAGGTGCGGTGAAGGAAAGGACGCTGTCGTCTGGTTGAAACGGATTGAGCGCCAATGTCACGCTCTCACGGTTCGCCACACACAGGATGATCAGAATGATGGCCAGCGGCAGCAGGATCAACAGGTTGACGATCTTCTTCGACATTCAACATACTCCGTCTTTAGGGGCCTTCATGCAATCTGGATGAACGTCACGCCGGATTGCGAAGCGTCGAGCGTTGATTGCGCTCAATCCTCGTCTTCGACGTCGCCCATACCCGGATTGAGCCTTTCGCGAAGCTCCTTGCCGGTCTTGAAGAAGGGAACCCATTTTTCCTCGACGAAAACGGACTCACCCGTACGCGGGTTCCGTCCGGAGCGTGAGGGCCGGTTCTTCACCGAGAATGCGCCAAATCCACGAAGTTCGACACGATTGCCAGCAGCAAGCGCATCGGTGATTTCATCAAGAACCGCATTGACGATATTTTCGACATCGCGGTGATACAGGTGCGGGTTACGCGCAGCAACGATCTGCACCAGTTCAGACTTAATCACGGTTGCCCCCTGAAAGGATTGGGTTTTTATCGGCCATCAACCTGCCAAACCGAAACAAGACCGTCAAGAAACAACTTGTCGGTGCCCAGCTGGCGGGACGCTGCAATCGGGAAAAATTCATCCAAGCCCAGCATTTTTGCGAGACCTGCGACGCTGAAGATGGAAAAGGGAGAACGCTTCGATGGGGCTGTCCACTCGATGATTGGCAAATCCTTCGCCAAGCCACGGCTTTCGAAATAGGACTTGATCTCGTTTTCGCCGCCGAGCGTGTCGATGAGCTTGACCGCGACCGCCTGACGACCGGTGAAGATCGACCCATCGGCAAGCTTCAACACCTCGTCGCGCGGCAGCTTGCGCCGGTCGGCCACCAGATCGACGAACCAGTTGTAGCTGTCCATGACCATGTTGCGAATCATGACCTTCGCTTCTTCCGGCGGCTCATGAAAGGGCGATGGCTCTGCCTTCATCGGTGAGGATTTGATTTCCTGCAGTGACACGCCGAGCTTGTCGAGGAGCGGTCCGACCTGCGGATACTGGAAGATCACACCGATGGAGCCAGTGATCGAGGTATCGCCTGCGATGATCGTATCGCCGGCAGTCGCAATCATATAGCCGGCGGAGGCTGCAAGCGTGCGAACGTCGGAAACGACCGGCTTCTTCTTATCTGCAACGGCCCGGATCGCCTTGAAGATGCGCTCGCCGCCATAGGTGGTGCCGCCCGGCGAAGAGATGGAAACGATTAGGCCCTTGGCGCTGGTGCTGTCTGCAATTTTTTGAAGCCGCTCCAGGAGTTCGGTGTCGTCCTGGATCAGGCCGCTGATCTCGATCTTGGCGATATGCGGCCTTGCGCTTAACTCCGGCTCTGCGAGAGCGAAGCGATAGACGGCAAAAAGGGCCGCTATCAGCAAGAGAACGGAAGCAACCCGCCAGAATGTGAGCTTGCGACGCAGTTGCCTGCGGTCTGCGATTGCCATTTGGTCCATCAAATCACCTTCGCTTCACGGCAATTAAGCTTCAACTTCGCAACGGGCATATGAACCTTGTCACGGCCTCTTGCAAGCGCGAGAACTTGCAAAGCGCGGTTTTTATAAAAAACACCCGGCACTTGCGCTCTTTCTGATAAAAACCATATTGGCAGGGCAAGGCCATCGTGCCAAACACGTAAGATAAATATGTAAAGGTCTGTGTGCGACTATAAGTTGTACTTAAGGATCTCCGGATTTGACGAATGCTCGAAAGACTTAATCAACCGGCGCCGGGATTAGCGGTGGCTGACAATCTGCCTGACGCCTACGCTCTGGCGAGACGTCATTCCGCGCGCGTCAAAAGGCTGAAAATCGGGCTTCCAATTGTGGCAGCGATCGTTTCGCTTGCTTTCATCGGTGTCTCGCTTGCCCGCACATGGCTTCCTGCCGAAGTGTCGTTGCAAAGCGCCTCGATCGAGGACGGCAAGATCGTCATGGAAAAGCCGGCTCTCGCCGGGCGCAATAACAAGGGCTTCGACTATTCGATGAATGCCGAGCGCGCCCTGCAGGACGTAACAACGCCGAACCTGATGACGCTCGAGAAAGTGCTGGCCGCCGTGCCGATGAATGACATCGTGGCACAGGTGGTGGCACAGGAAGGCATTTTCGACCGCGCGACAAATAAGTTGAAAATGACAGCGCCCTTTGACATCAATCTGAGCAATGGCCTAAAAGCCAAATTTCAGTCTGCCAATGTCGACTTGAAAGCGGGAACGATGGAGAGCGACCAGCCGGTCGACATCACCACGAAAGAAGGCTCGATTGTTGCGGAAAGCCTACGCATAGCCGATAATGGCAGAACGATTGTATTTTCGGGGCAGGTACGAGCGCGTATAGCTGCATCCACCATTCAGAACGCAGGCAAGTGAGAGCCCGACCAGATGATGCAGATTTCCCGCAACGCCCCCTTCAAGAGAACCGCCGGAATTTCGGCTGCCATTCTTATGGCAGGCCTTTCCATGCCCGCCCTTGCTCAGAACACGACCAGCAAGATGGACGGCATGAAGCTTTCCAGCGACCAGCCGATTGCGATTGAAAGCGATCAGCTCGAAGTGCGCGACCAGGAGCACAAGGCCTACTTCACCGGCAATGTGAAAGTCGTTCAGGGAACGACCACGCTGCAGGCCGGCAAGATGACGGTTCTCTACAAGAACAAGGGCGACGGGCAAACGACATCGGTGACCGGCGGCGATGCCGATATCGACAAGATTTTCGTCGATAACTCCGTTTACCTGACGTCCGGCACACAGAAGGCAACGGCCGATCATGGCGAGTTCGACATGGCGTCGCAGACCTTTACGCTTTCCGGCAAGCAGGTCGTCCTGTCGCAGGACACCAACGTCTTCACCGGCTGCAAGCTGACGGTGCTGATGAATACCGGCGAAGCCAAGCTGGAGAGCTGTGGCGGCCCGGTCCGCATTATGCTCGATCCAAAATCACAGAAAAAGCAGTAAGCCGCCGATCGTGACGATACCCCTGATTTCAAAGCTTCTTGGCAGAGATTCCGCACGCCCGTCGACAGCCGAGGCGAATGCGGGCGATAAATCTCGCTATGAAGGCACCTTGATCGCCCACGGCCTGACCAAGACCTATAACACGCGCCGCGTCGTCAACGGCGTGTCGCTTGTCGTGCGTCGCGGAGAGGCTGTCGGGCTTCTGGGACCGAACGGTGCGGGCAAGACCACCTGCTTTTATATGATCACCGGCCTCGTTCCCGTGGATGATGGCAAGATCGCCATCAATGGCAATGATGTGACGGGCATGCCCATGTATCGCCGCGCGCGCCTTGGCGTCGGCTATCTTCCGCAGGAAGCGTCGATCTTTCGCGGACTGACCGTGGAAGACAATATTCGCGCCGTCCTGGAAGTGCATGAAAAGGACGAGAAGAAGCGAAACCGCAAACTCGACGAGTTGCTGGAAGAGTTTCACATCTCGCAGCTGCGCAAGTCTCCAGCAGTCGCTCTTTCAGGCGGCGAACGCCGTCGCCTTGAAATCGCCCGTGCTCTTGCGACCGATCCGACCTTCATGCTGCTCGACGAACCTTTTGCGGGCGTCGATCCGATTTCCGTCAGCGACATTCAGAATCTCGTGCGCCACTTGACGGCACGTGGGATCGGCGTTTTGATTACCGATCATAATGTACGCGAAACGCTGGGCCTTATCGACCGCGCCTACATTATTCATGCGGGCGAAGTGCTGACCCATGGCCGGGCCGACGAGATCGTCAACAATGCCGATGTTCGTCGCCTCTATCTCGGAAACAACTTCAGCCTTTGAGGGCCGCATTTTCCGGCCTGAAAGCGTGGCAGTTCTTGCAGGAAAGTGATGATATCACAGCGCTCCCGCAAAAGAATCTTCCTTTTGACACCACTCTTGATCTTGACCAAACCCAAATAAAAAGCAATTTTTGGGCCAAGTTTTTCTTGTTTTGCCAGACAACAAAAAATTTCTGCAAAACAAGGCATGTTTGGGAGTCGAGCGTCCGCCATGGCCTTGTCCGCCAGCCTGTTATTGCGTCAAAATCAGTCACTTGTGATGACTCCTCAGCTGATGCAGTCGATCCAGCTGCTTCAGATGACGCATATCGAGTTGGTCAGCTTCATCGCCCAGGAAGTCGAAAAGAACCCTCTGCTTGAAATAGCGGCAAATGACAGCGATCCTGGCGAAACATTCAGCAGCGACGACATCACAAGTTCGCAAACCGTAGACAGCATTGAATCATCCCATACGACCGAAACGGTGGAATGGTACGGTGATGATGCCCCTATCCTCAACGAGGCGCTGGACACCAGTTTCAGCAATGTGTTTCCGGATGACGAGAGCGGACGCAAAGCCGATGCACCGGAGCTTCTTGGCCAATGGAAATCCATGCCTGGCGCGGAGGCTGGTGACGATTACGATCTCGATGATTTCGTCGCGCGCAAACCGAGCCTGCGCGACCACATTGCACAGCAGGTGCCGTTTTCGGTCACCGGTCTTACCGACAGCATGACAGCCGATGCTCTGCTCGATCATCTCGACGAGACCGGCTATATCTCGGCTGACGCCGTCAGTGACGTTTCCGAGCGGCTAGGACGCCCGGAAAAGGATGTCGAGGCAGTCCTGCGCGTCCTGCAAAGCTTCGATCCGCCGGGTGTCTTTGCTCGCTCCCTCAGCGAATGCCTGTCGATCCAGCTGCAACAGAAAGATCGGCTCGATCCGGCCATGCATGCTTTCGTCGGCAACCTCGATCTTCTGGCCAAGCGCGATTTTGCCACGCTCAAAAAGCTTTGCGGTGTCGATGAGGACGACCTTCTCGATATGCTGAGCGAGATCCGCAGTCTTAATCCTCGTCCTGGTGCTGGCTTCGAGACAGGCTCGTGCGAGACCATCATACCGGACATCATCGTCCATCCCTCCACCGATGGAAGCTGGCTGATCGACCTCAACCCGGAGACTCTGCCGCGCGTCCTGGTCAACCACAGCTATTTCACCGAAGTGTCCAAGCTGAAACCGCGCGCGGGGGAAGACGGCGAATTCCTCTCCACCTGCATGCAAACGGCCAACTGGCTGACACGCAGCCTCGATCAGCGGGCAAGGACGATCATGAAGGTGGCGAGCGAAATCGTCCGACAGCAGGATGCGTTTCTGCTGCATGGGGTCGACCACTTGCGTCCCCTTAACCTCAAGCAGGTCGCCGACGCCATCAAGATGCATGAATCGACGGTCAGCCGCGTCACCTCGCGCAAGTACATGTTGACGCCACGGGGCGTCTTCGAACTCAAATATTTCTTTAGCGTCTCCATCGGCTCGTCCGAGGGTGGCGACAACCACTCGGCAGAAGCGGTTCGTCATCGCATCCGCACAATGATCGCGCAGGAAGCGCCGAGCTCTGTTCTTTCCGACGACGATATCGTCGATCAGCTGAAAAAAAGCGGCATCGATCTGGCGCGACGGACTGTCGCAAAATATCGTGAAGCAATGAACATCCCCTCCTCCGTGCAGCGCCGTCGGGAGAAAAAAGCGATGGCCCGCATGGCTTCAGCTTGAGCCATTCTTTTATAGTTTACAAATACTTAAGATTGACAATTGACTTGCCTTGTCGACAAGGCTAGAAGCTCGCCGCAGATAAGACGGGGGTCTGGCGAGAGAGTTGTGTTCCACGGATGGCGGCATTCGCCTGCAAAGGGACGAAAGAGGTCGCGAAACGCTTGGATGAGCGCTCAGCTTGACGTAAGCTGGTATACGCAAATCACTGAAAAAGGAAAAATTCCATGAGTGTGCGTGTATCTGGTAAACATATGGATGTGGGCGAGTCTTTCCGTCAAAAGATCGAGGACAATATAAGCCAAGCCGTTACCAAATACTTCGATGGGGGGTATTCCGGCCAGGTGACGGTCGCGAAGTCCGGCCAGCTTTTTGCTGCGGATTGCAAGATCCACCTCGATACTGGGGTCGTTCTGCACGCGGCAGGACAGGCCAACGATCCGCAAGCCAGCTTCGACGCGGCGGCAGAGCGCATTGAAAAGCGCCTGCGTCGTTACAAGCGCAGGCTTAAGGATCACCATAACGGTTCAGCGTCCAAGGGGATCGATGAGGAAGTCGCCTACCGGGTGATGGATGCAGTCCCGGATGAGGATGAGGAAATCGCGGAAGATTTCGCGCCAACAATCGTGGCCGAGACTTCCAAACAGATCAAAACCATGACGGTTGCAAGCGCAGTCATGGCTCTCGATATGACCGATGAGCCAGTTCTGCTGTTCCGCAGCCCGTCGAAAGAACTCAACATCGTCTACCGTCGCAACGATGGAAACATCGGCTGGGTCGACGCGGCGATGATCAAGAGCTGAAGTCTAAGGACCCGGAAGGCGCCCTCAAGCGTCTTCCGGTTCGTCTCGATGGCATGAAGGAAAAAGAAATGGCATTGGCAGATTTGCTGCACCAAGATGCGATTATTCCCGCGCTAAAGGTCAATTCCAAGAAGCAACTCCTTCAGGAACTGGCAGCAAAGGCGTCCCGTATTACCGGGGTGTCCGAGCGGGACGTATTCGACGTCATCTTGCAGCGTGAGCGGCTCGGCTCCACCGGCGTCGGTCACGGCATTGCTATTCCTCATGGGAAACTCAGCAGCATCTCCTCCATTACCGGCGTCTTCGCACGCCTTGAAACGCCCGTCGATTTCGAAGCGCTCGACGACCAGCCGGTCGATCTCGTGTTTCTTCTGCTCGCACCGGAAGGTGCTGGCGCCGACCACCTGAAAGCCCTGTCGCGGATTGCCCGCGTTCTGCGCGACCCGGAACTGGTAGCGAAACTGCGCGCGACCGATTCCGACACGGCGATCTACACCTTTCTTAATCAGGAGCAGGTGAACGCGGCCTGAACGCCAAGTTTGGGTTCACGCGAAGAGTACCCCGACGTTTAAAGCGTGTCGCAATCTTTCAGATTCGCTCATACGCTTTAGGTCCTTGTTATCGCATGCCGTTATCGCAAAACCGCTGCACACTTTTGCGCGACATGCTTTAGGCATCGTGCTTTCCGAAAAGCGAGTCCGATTTTCGGGCCGATGCTGTAAAACAAAGGCCCGGATATCGATCAGATATCCGGGCCTTTGCCTATTGGTCAGATGAAGACGAAGAACGCGTTCAGGCGTCCTTCTCATTCAGACCGCTTGTGCCGGGCTCAGCACCGGCCGGCGTTTCAACCTTAGGGCCGCCCTTGGCAACGCCGACCATGGCTGGACGCAGAACACGGTCACCGATGGTGAAACCAGCCTGCACCACCTGAACGACGGTGTTGTTCGGAACGGTGGTGTTCGGGATTTCGAACATGGCCTGGTGGAAGTTAGGATCGAACTTCTGGCCTTCGGCGTCGATCTTCTTCACACCATGACGTTCAAGCGCGGAGAGCATGGAACGCTCGGTCATGTCGACGCCTTCGATCAGGCCCTTGATATTGGCTTCAGCGCTTGCCTTCAGCTCTTCGGGAATCGTGTCCAGCGCGCGACGAAGATTGTCGGAGACGGCCAGCATGTCGCGCGCAAAGCCCGCAACCGAATAGGCTTTCGCATCTTTCACATCGCGTTCGGTACGGCGACGGAGATTGTCCATTTCGGCTGCCAGGCGCAGAAACTTGTCGCGAAGATCGGCATTCTCGGCTTTCAGCACATCCACCGGATCGGGTTCTGCCTGCTCCGGCACCGCATTGTCCGCCGTCGTCGCTTCCACTGCTTCCTCGGCAGCGCCTGCGTCAGGTCCGGTCTTGTTGGTGTCATCAATCATGACGTTCTCCAGATTATATGTCGTGTGGCTTGCAATGAGATTGAGCCCGATATCGAGCTTTGCCATGCAAAAATCAAGGCTTACGGGAAAAAGGAACGATTTTTCAAGCGAGCGTCGCGGTCAGCGTCGCTTGGTGGAAAGACGCGCCATGATCTGGGCGGTGTAATCCACCATGGGCACGATGCGGGAATAGTTGAGCCGCGTCGGGCCGATGACGCCGACAGCGCCCACCACCCGGTTTTCGTCATCCTTATAGGGCGCGACGATCAGCGACGAGCCCGAAAGCGAAAACAGCTTGTTCTCCGAGCCGATGAAAATTCGCACACCCGAGCCCGTTTCAGCCAGATTGAGGATCTCGATGAGGTTCTCCTTGCGCTCCAGATCATCAAAGAGAAGCCGAACGCGGTCGATGTCCTCTTCGCCGGCTAGGCCCTCGAGGAGATTGGAGCGACCGCGGACGATGAGACGTCCAAGCTTGCCTTCCTCATTGTCGCCGGACCAGACGGCAAGCCCCCGCTCGACCAGATCCTGTGCCAGCGTGCTCAGCGCGCTCTGAAGCTCGTTCTTCTGTCGTGCTATCTGGCTGCGAAGCTCGGGCAGCGTCTGGCCGCCGAGATGCGCATTGATGAAGTTGGCCGCCTCCGTCAGTTGCGAAGACGTGATGCCGGACGGCAGCTCAATGATCCGGTTTTCGACCTGATTGTGGTCGCCGACCAGAATGGCGAGACCCTTGGTGGGCTCGAGCCGGATGAACTCTACATGTTTGAGCACGGCATCGTTCTTGGCAGTCAGCACCAAGCCTGCTCCGCGTGACATGCCCGAGAGCATGCTGCTTGCTTCATACAGCAGGCCTTCGAGAGACTGTTCGCGCCCGGAGATCGGGCCGATCTGACGATCGATATTGGCACGCTCGGCCTCGGGCAGTTCGCCCACCTGCATGAAGGCATCGACAAAAAAGCGAAGACCGGTCTGGGTTGGCAGGCGTCCGGCGCTGACATGCGGCGAATAAATGAGGCCGAGTTCCTCCAGATCGCTCATGACATTGCGCACGGAGGCAGGCGACAGCGACATGGGAAGCAGGCGCGAGAGACTGCGCGAACCGAGCGGTTCGCCGGTTTCCAGATAGCCTTCCACAATACGCCGGAAGATTTCGCGCGAGCGATCATCCAGAAGCGCACCCGGCTCTCTACCAATGGGAGGAGTTATGCCCATGCCGCTTGTTATTCCCCAAGCTGTTTTTGACTGTCTTGAATATAGTCACTCGGTCTTCCAAGTGAAAATGGAAATTCGGCTATAGGCCCTGTTCTTCCGCTTTTCCTTTGCAAAAGCGTCGCCCTGACCTTAGAAGGCGGGAAGTTAAGAGACGGAGAGAAACGATATGCGGCCCTCAGGCAGAAAAACCGACCAGATGCGCAAGGTCTCCTTCGAGCGCAACTTCTCCAAGCATGCCGAAGGCTCCTGTCTCGTCAAATTCGGCGATACGCATGTTCTGGTGACGGCGAGCCTCGAAGACAAGACGCCACCGTGGCTGCGCAACAGCGGCAAGGGCTGGGTCACAGCCGAATACGGCATGCTTCCCCGCTCCACCAACGAGCGGATGAAGCGCGAAGCATCGTCCGGCAAGCAGGGCGGCAGAACGCAGGAAATCCAGCGCCTCATCGGCCGCTCGCTGCGTGCCGTCGTCGATCTGCAAGCACTTGGCGAACGTCAGATCAGCATCGACTGCGACGTCATCCAGGCCGATGGCGGCACGCGCACCGCCTCCATCACCGGTGCATGGATTGCCCTTCATGACTGCCTCAAGTGGATGGAAAGCCGCAACATGCTGAAGGTCGAAAAGGTTCTGAAGGACCATATCGCCGCCATCTCCTGCGGCATCTTCGCCAATCAGCCAGTGATCGATCTCGATTACCTGGAAGACTCCTCTGCAGAGACCGACGCCAATTTCGTCATCACCGGTTCCGGCGGCATCGTTGAAATTCAGGGCACAGCCGAAGGTAAGCCCTTCTCGGAAGAGGAATTTCTGACGCTGCTTGGTCTTGCCAAGGCGGGCTGTGCGGAACTCGTCGAGATGCAGAAGCAGGCGATTGCCTGAACGGGACCAAGACCATGCGCAAACTTGATACCAGAACCATCGTCGTTGCCAGCCACAACAAGGGCAAGATCGCCGAGATCGCCGAACTGATCGGCCCTCTCGGTTTTTCGGCAAAATCGGCCGCCGAGCTGAATTTCGAAGAGCCGGCGGAGACGGGCACGACATTCGAAGAAAATGCCGCGATCAAGGCGCTCGCGTCGGCCAAGGCATCCGGAATGCCGGCGCTGTCCGACGATTCCGGTCTGGTGATCGATGCGCTGGACGGCGCGCCGGGCGTCTACACTGCGGACTGGGCGGAAACCGGCAACGGCACACGCGATTTCGCTATGGCGATGCAAAAGGTTGAAAACGCGCTTCAGGAACGTGGTGCGACGACACCGGAGCAACGCACGAGCCGCTTCGTCAGCGTGCTGTGCCTCGCCTGGCCGGACGGTCACACCGAGTTTTTCCGCGGTGAGGTGGACGGCACGATCGTCTGGCCGCCGCGTGGCACAAGCGGCTTCGGCTACGATCCGATCTTCCAGCCGCAAGGCTATGCGACGAGCTTCGGCGAAATGTCGTCCGAAGAAAAGCATGGCTGGCGCCAGGGCGATGCGGCAGCGCTGTCGCACCGCGCACGCGCTTTCAAGATCTTTGTCGAAACCTGCCTGGAGGCATGAGCAGCACGATGACCGGGAGCGGCCTTTTTCCTGCGCCCGGCGCACATCCGTCCGGATATGCGGACCTGCTGCCGGATACAGGCGAGCCGGGCTTCGGCATCTATGTTCACTGGCCTTTCTGCGCGGCCAAGTGTCCCTATTGCGATTTCAACAGCCATGTTCGCCACCAGCCAGTAGATCAGGAGCGCTTTGTCGCCGCCTTCCTGCGCGAAATGGAAACGATGCGGCAGTTGAGCGGCCCGAAGGTCGTCACCAGCATTTTCATGGGCGGCGGCACACCATCGCTGATGGACCCGCAGACGGTCGGCGCCATTCTGGATGGTATCGCCCGTTTCTGGCGCGTGCCGGATGGCATCGAGATTACGATGGAGGCCAATCCCTCCAGCGTGGAAGCCGAGCGTTTTCGCGGCTACAGGGCAGCCGGCGTTAATCGTGTTTCCATGGGTGTGCAGGCGCTGAATGATCGCGATCTGAAGTTCCTCGGACGCCTGCATGATGTGGCGGATGCGCTGAAAGCCATCCGGCTCGCGCGTGAAATCTTCCCGCGCATGTCCTTCGACCTTATTTATGCTCGCCCCAACCAGACGGTGGACGAATGGGAGAAGGAACTCAAAGAGGCCATCTCCTACGCCGTCGATCATCTGTCGCTCTATCAGCTGACGATCGAGGAAGGCACGGCCTTCTATGGACTTCACAAGGCGGGCAAGCTGATCGTTCCCGATGGCGAGCAATCCGCTGTGCTTTACGAGGCAACGCAGGAGATTACCGCTCGCCACGGTCTTCCGGCCTACGAGGTTTCCAATCACGCTCGCCCGGGTGCCGAGAGCCGTCACAACCTGACCTATTGGCGCTATGGCGACTATGCCGGGATCGGCCCCGGTGCCCATGGACGTCTCACCCAGCGCGGCGCCAAACTCGCAACCGCGACCGAGCGCCATCCCGAAACATGGCTGCAAGCCGTGGAGCGCGATGGGCATGGCATGGTGGATCAGGAAATGCTGGGGCGCGATGAACAGGCCGACGAGTTGCTGCTGATGGGACTGCGCCTGCGCGAAGGCGTCGATCTCGCCCGCTGGAGCGAGTTCTCAGGCCGCGATCTCGACCCGGATCGCGAGGCCGTTTTACTGGAACACGGCTTCCTCGAGCGGCTTGGAAATTCGCGCGTCCGCTGCACGCCGTCGGGAATGCTGATCCTCGATTCGGTGGTTGCCGATCTCGCTTAAGGGGCGCTCTAAAGCATGTCGCGATCTTTAGATTCGCTCCTTACGCTTTAGGCCTGTTTCTTGTCGCATGACGTTATCGCAAAAACCGCTGCACAGTTTTGCGCGACATGCTTTATTGCCCTAAGAGCGCGCCGGTCGCCATCGGATCAACTGATCCTGACAGCGATATAGATCAGCGTCACCGCAATCACCCAAAGCGCCAGGCGGCCCCAACGGGTGTGACGGGCTTCTGACTTGCCGATGGCTTCAGCCGTGCGCTCGTCGAAGCGCAAGCCGTTTTCGCTCATATACATCAGCTCGGAGTGCAGCTTTTCGGTCTTCGCCGCGATCTCGGGTGCAGCTTCCGCCAGCTTGATCGCTGCCTTCACGCCGTCCCTCAGATCGGTGACGATGCGCTTCGGGCCAAGGTTGTCGCGGATCCAGCCACTGACGACGGGGTCTGCCGCCTTCCACATGTTGAAGCGCGGATTGAGGATACGCGAGACACCCTCCACGACGACCATGGTCTTTTGCAGCATGACCAATTCGGGACGCGTTTCCATGTCGAAAAGTTCGGTGACTTCGAAGAGCAGCGTCAGGAGCTTGCCCATGGAGATGGTTTCGGCCGGTTGGCCGTGGATCGGCTCGCCGATGGCGCGGATCGCCTGGGCGAAGCTTGCCATGTCATGGTGAGCCGGTACGTAGCCCGCTTCGAAATGCACTTCGGCCACCCGCATGTAGTCGCGGGTGATGAAGCCATAGAGGATTTCCGCCAGGAACCGGCGCTCCTTTTTGCCTAGCCGTCCAGCAATGCCCATATCGACCGCGACAATGATGCCCGCCGGATCAACGAAGAGATTGCCGGGATGCATGTCCGCGTGGAAGAAACCATCGCGCAGCGTGTGGCGCAGGAAGGACTGGATCAGCGTGTCGGCGAGCGCATTGAGGTCGTGACCGGCCGCCTTCAGCGCCTCGGTATCCGACATCTTGATCCCGTCGATCCATTCCATGGTGACGACGTCGCGACCGGTGCGTTCCCAATCCACCTCAGGCACCCGGAAGCCCGGATCGCCCTTGGTGTTTTCGGCGAGCTCCGAGAGTGCAGCCGCCTCGAGGCGAAGATCCATTTCGATCTTGGTGGTCTGTTCCAGCGTCTTGGTGACCTCGACGGGCCGCAGACGCCGTGCGGAGCGAACGAAACGCTGCTGCAGATCGGCCACCAGATACATCGCTTCCAGATCGTCCTGAAAGCGCTGGCGCACGCCGGGACGTATGACCTTGACCGCAACCTTCTTGCGTCCTGACGGCGTATCGATGACGGCTGGGTGAACCTGAGCGATGGAGGCTGCAGCAATCGGATCGCCGAATTCCACATAGAGCTCAGAGATCGGGCGACCGAGGGAGCCTTCGATGTTGGCCTTGGCGGCAGCGGCGGGGAAGAAATCCATGCGGTCCTGGAGACCGGCAAGATCTGCGGCAAAATCGGCGCCAACCACATCCGGCCGGGTTGCCAGGAACTGGCCCATCTTGACATAGGATGGCCCAAGACGGCTGACCGCCTTTGACAGTCGATCGCTGCGCCCGCTTCTCAAGGCCGTGTTGCGCGCAAAGGGCTTGAGCATGCCCTTGACGAATTTGGCCGACGCCGGAAGGCCTTCATCCGGGAGCGCCAGAACCACACCCTCGCGAACGAGTACCCAGCCTACGTTGGCGAGTCGAAAATAGGCGCCAAGCGTGCTCATGCGAATGCCTTGCTATGTCCTGGAAATGCCATCGATCAGAGCTTCCAGCCGGAATGCAGCGCGGCAATTCCGCCGGTATAGTTGGTGTAGCTCACGCGCGAAAAGCCTACGGTCCGGATCATGGCGGCAAAATCATCCTGGCGAGGGAATTTGCGGATCGACTCGACGAGATACTGATAAGGCTCGGCGTCTCCGGTGATCATCTTGCCAAATTGCGGAATGGCGTTGAAGGACCAGGCATCATAGACCTTGTCGAGGAGCGGCATTTCCACTTCGGAGAATTCCAGCACCAGAAGCCGCCCGCCGCGCTTCAGCACACGATAGGCTTCTGAGAGCGCCACATCGATGCGCGGGACATTGCGAACGCCGAAGGCGATCGTATAGGCATCGAAGCTGTTGGCCTCGAAGGGCAATTCTTCGGCATTGGCTTCGACGAAGGTCAGATTTTCCGTCAGGCCTTTCTTGGCCGCGCGCTCCTCGCCGACACCGAGCATAGAGCCGTTGATGTCGAGAACCGTGGCATGTGCCATGCGGTTGGAGGCTTCGACGATGCGGAAGGCGATATCGCCGGTGCCGCCAGCCACATCGAGAACCTTGTAGGATGGATCCTTGCGTGGCGAAAGTGCGGCGACCATGGCGTCTTTCCAAACGCGGTGCAGCCCGGCCGACATCACGTCATTCATAATGTCATAGCGCTTGGCAACCTTATGGAAGACGTCATTGACCATGCCCTGCTTCTGGCCCTCATTGACCTGCCGGAAGCCATAGGAGGTTTCCATGCCGCCTTCGGCTGTCGTGCGGACATCGGTCATGATCAGTCTCCATTCTTCAATTGCGACGAGAGCACCGTGCATGCTTTAAGACGCATGAAGGGCTCTAACTCTTTAAACCAACACATAGCGGAAACGGCTCTGCAACGCTATCTGTTGCACCATAGATATGGCTCGCGACATGTATGGGTGCCGTCTATAGACCACAAGGTCGCCGCGATAAACAGAGGTGAAGAGAGTACCATGCCCGAATTGCCTGAAGTGGAAACCGTTCGACGCGGCTTAGCGCCCGTCATGGAAGGCGCGCGGATCGAGCTCCTCACGCTCACCCGCCCGGATCTGCGTTTCCCTTTTCCGGAAGGTTTTGCCGAACTCGTGGAGGGTCGCGAAATCCTGTCACTCGGGCGCCGGGCGAAATATCTGCTGATCGAACTTGATAATGGCCTGACCATCGTTTCGCATCTCGGCATGTCCGGCTCGTTTCGCATCGAAAGCGGAAATGAAGAGGCAGAGACGCCGGGGGAATTTCACCATCCCCGCTCCAAGGATGGCAAGCACGACCATGTGATCTTTCATCTGGGACGCGGAACAGCGAAGACACGCATCATCTATAATGACCCGCGCCGCTTCGGCTTCATGCATCTGGTGCGCCGCGCCGATATCGATCTTTATCCCGCCTTTGCCGGCCTTGGTCCAGAGCCGACGGGAAACGCTCTGAGCGCCGAATACCTCGCCAGCCGCTTTGAGGGAAAGACGCAGCCGCTCAAAGGGGCTCTTCTCGATCAGAAAGTCATTGCAGGTCTTGGCAATATCTATGTGTGCGAAGCGCTCTGGCGCTCCCATCTTTCGCCGCTACGCGCGGCTTCAACGCTCGTCACAAAAAAGGGAAAGCCGAAGCCTGCATTGGACGATCTGACCCGACATATCCGCGAGGTGATCGCCGATGCAATTGCAGCCGGCGGCTCGTCGCTCCGCGATCATATCCAGACCGACGGCTCGCTTGGATATTTCCAGCATTCCTTTTCGGTCTATGATCGAGAAGGCCATGCTTGCCGTTTCCCCGATTGCGGGGGTACGGTCGAGAGGATCACGCAGAGCGGGCGCTCCACATTCTATTGTGCGGCCTGTCAGAAATAGAGGCCCGAAAAAGGGATAGGACAAAATCCATGGATTACGAGACGATCATTGTCGAGAAGCGCGATGAAGTCGGTATCGTCACGCTCAACCGTCCCAAGGCGCTCAACGCGCTGAACTCCGCCCTGCTGAAAGAGCTGCGCCATATTCTCTCCGCCTTCTCTTTGGATGATTCCATCGGCGCCATCGTCATCACCGGATCGGAGAAGGCGTTTGCGGCAGGTGCCGACATCAAGGAGATGAGTACGCTCAATTTCGTCGATGCCTATCTCGGTGACTTTCTAGGTGGGTGGGATGATGTGGCCGCAAGCCGCAAGCCGGTGATCGCGGCCGTCTCAGGCTTTGCGCTGGGCGGAGGATGCGAGCTCGCGATGATGTGCGATTTCATCATCGCCTCCGAGACGGCGAAGTTCGGTCAGCCGGAAATCACGCTTGGCATCATTCCCGGCATGGGCGGTTCGCAAAGGCTGACCCGCGCCGTCGGCAAGGCCAAGGCCATGGACCTCGTGCTGACGGGGCGCAAGATGGATGCCGCCGAAGCCGAGCGTGCCGGTCTCGTCTCGCGTATCGTACCGGTCGAAAGTCTACTGGATGAGGCGGTCGAAGCGGCGAGCCTTATCGCGTCGCTGTCTCGGGCCTCCGTGCTGATGGCGAAGGAAAGCGTCAACCGCTCCTTCGAGGTTTCGCTTTCGGAGGGTTTGCGGTTCGAGCGTCGCCTGTTCCAGTCGCTTTTTGCCACGGACGACCAGAAAGAAGGTATGGAAGCCTTCATCGAAAAGAGAAAGCCGCTGTTCCAGAACAAGTAGACGACGGTGCCTGCCAGGCCGGCGTTCTTCCGGGAGTCGGAATCTCGGTGTTTTTACGCAAAACGCGTTGACGGGCAGCGGCTTTAGGGTTATATGCCCGCCCACGGTTAGGGAAAGTCATCCGGCTTGTCCCAGTTACTCCCGCAATTTTGGAACATGAGGTCTTCGAACGACCCTATCCTGTGGTTGCGGATTTTGGTTTGATTTCGAAGAGAGGCATACATGGCCAATACAACTTCGGCGAAAAAGGCGACTCGCAAGATCGCTCGCCGTACCGCAATCAACAAGGCTCGCCGTTCGCGCGTCCGCGGTTTCATTCGCAAGGTCGAAGAGGCCCTGGCAACTGGCGATCTCGCTGTTGCGACCGAAGCCCTCAAGGCTGCACAGCCAGAGATCCAGCGCGCAGCTACGAAGGGCGTCATGCACTTCAACACTGCATCGCGCAAGGTTTCTCGTCTGGCGCAGCGTGTTAAGGCTCTGTCGGCCTAATCCGGCTAAGACAATATTGTGATTGAAAAAGCCTGGCCGTTTGGCCGGGCTTTTTTCGATTCTAACGACCCGTTAACGGTTTCGCAACTAGCATGACATTTACGCGTCAAACGCGTGACGGAAAAAATCATTTAATTTCAAATACTTGCAGAAGGTCTTTCAACGGACACCCTCCTTCCGCCGCGGAAGGCAGCCACAATCTTGAGTCAAGTATTTTTTTATTTTTCTGTCAAAATCGGCCTCAAAAATAGCACGAAAATGAATCTCATTGATTCATAAGCGATTCTCCAGACAAGGCTGCTGGCGATGCAAAACGGCTCCAACGAGTCAATGGCAGATCGGCGCAACCACAGAAAAAACGCCATTGATCTCGGTATGCGATCCTGCCTAAATGTATCTCGACAAGGGGCGCGGATATCTTTCCACAAGCTATCTCGAAACAAAGTTCGAAGGCGTCAGCTCCTTGCGGACGGGTTCTTTTCGGACCCGTTTTTTCAAGTCACTGGGTGTGTTTGGCTGCAACCTTATAGGTTGTAGAAATCTATACGCATGTCTTGATGACAAGTGTCTGAGTTGTGATGTGAGAGTATGCGTTGAGAGTAGCATGCCTCTTCATGATGGAGAGGTTAGTGGGATAACCGGCTCGCGGTTGAAGCCTTGCGCTTCAGGATGGTTTTCGAGGGGCCATCCTTACGGGGACAGTAAGAGGGGTATCTCTGGCGGAGCGTTGGAGCTCCATCAGGCTATGATTGGCAATTTGAAAGGCGGCAGTAATGCAATTGAATTTGGCAATGGGTGCGGTGACAAACGGGGACCGCACACAGAAAGCTGGTGATGCAGTTTGCAATGATGCGGCGGGGAATATATCGGATATGAAGAACGACGCGCTGTTCGAGCGCTTTAGCGCGCGACTAAAGGCGCAGGTCGGCCCTGAAGTTTACGCAAGCTGGTTTGCCAGGTTGAAGCTGCACTCGATGTCGAAGAGCGTCGTGCGCTTCACGGTTCCAACGACATTTTTGAAATCCTGGATCAACAACCGCTATATCGATCTGATGACCAGCTTGGTGCAGGCAGAGGACCCCAACGTCCTGAAGGTCGAGATTTTGGTGCGTTCGGCCAGCCGTCCGGTTCGTGCCGCCGCGACCGATGACGGAGTTCAGCCCGTCCAGGACATTGCACCTTCCGCACAGCGCTCCAAGCCGTTCATCCCTCCGCAGATGACCAGCGCTGCAAGCCAGCAGGGTTCGTCTGCACCCACCATGGCACCGCGCTCTTCGGGTTCTGGTCCGCTGTTCGGCTCGCCGCTCGATACGCGCTTTACCTTCGACACCTTCGTCGAAGGGTCGTCGAACCGCGTCGCGCTTGCCGCCGCAAAGACGATTGCCGAGGCTGGCGCAGGTGCAGTACGGTTTAATCCGCTGTTTATTCATGCTGGCGTCGGCCTTGGAAAGACCCATCTTCTCCAGGCGATTGCGAACGCCGCAGTCGATAGCCCGCGCAATCCGCGCGTCGTCTATCTAACCGCGGAATATTTCATGTGGCGCTTTGCCACCGCTATTCGCGACAACGACGCGCTGACGCTGAAAGATACGCTGCGCAATATCGACCTTCTGATCATCGACGACATGCAGTTCCTGCAAGGCAAGATGATCCAGCATGAGTTCTGCCATCTGCTGAACATGTTGCTCGACAGTGCCAAGCAGGTCGTGGTTGCTGCAGACCGCGCGCCCTGGGAGCTGGAATCGCTTGATCCGCGCGTTCGTTCACGCCTGCAAGGCGGCATGGCCATCGAGATCGAAGGCCCGGATTACGATATGCGCTACGAGATGCTGAAGCAGCGTATCGCAGTTGCACGCCAGGAAGACCCAAGCTTTGACATCAGCGAGGACATCGTCTCGCACGTGGCGCGCAGCGTCACCGCCAGCGGTCGGGAACTGGAAGGTGCTTTCAATCAGCTGATCTTCCGCCGCTCCTTCGAGCCCAACCTGTCGGTTGAGCGCGTGGACGAGCTGCTCGCCCATCTCGTTGGCGCAGGCGAAGCCAAGCGCGTGCGTATCGAAGACATTCAGCGCATCGTCGCGCGCCACTACAATGTCTCGCGTCAGGAGCTTGTCTCCAATCGTCGCACGCGCGTCATCGTCAAGCCGCGTCAGGTAGCCATGTATCTCGCAAAGATGCTGACCCCCCGCTCCTTCCCCGAAATCGGTCGCCGTTTCGGCGGGCGCGATCACACGACGGTGCTCCACGCGGTGCGCAAGATCGAGGAGTTGATCTCGGGCGACAGCAAGCTTGGCCATGAGGTCGAGCTGCTGAAGCGACTGATCAACGAAAACAACGCTTAATAAAAGGGCGCGGCGGGAGATCCTGACCGCGCCTTTCTCGTCCTTGTATGAAGCGCGGGGCGTCCAGCACCTTACAAAAGCCGCGCGCCATCACAGCCTCGCAATTGAAAAAGCCCGCCTGTCGTTTCCGACGGCGGGCTTTTCTCGTTTCTGAGCGAAAATCTGTGACGCTGCTTACTTCGTTCCGTACATGCGGTCGCCTGCGTCACCGAGGCCAGGCACGATATAGCCCTTCTCATTCAGCTTGCGATCGATGGCCGCGGTGTAGATCGGCACATCGGGATGGGCTTCGCGGAAGTTCTTGATGCCTTCCGGTGCCGCGAGCAGGCAGAGGAAGCGCATGTTTTTCGCGCCACGCTCTTTCAGCTTTTCGACAGCAGCGATCGAGGAATTGCCGGTTGCGAGCATGGGATCGACGACGATGATCAGGCGTGCGTCCAGGCTTTCCGGTGCCTTGAAGTAATATTCAACGGCTTCCAGCGTATCGTGATCGCGATAGACACCAATATGAGACACGCGCGCCGAGGGAACAAGTTCCAGCATGCCCTCGAGAAGGCCGTTACCGGCGCGCAGGATCGAAGCGAACACAAGCTTCTTGCCTTCCAGCACCGGTGCCTCAATGGTCTCCAAAGGCGTTTCGATGGTCTCGGAGGTGAGGTCCAGATCGCGTGTTACCTCGTAGCATAGCAGCGTGGAGATCTCGCGCAGCAACCGCCTGAAGCCGGCAGTGGATGTTTCCTTCTTGCGCATGAAGGTGAGTTTGTGCTGCACAAGCGGGTGATCGATGACTGTTACGCCGTCCATGGAAACTGGCCTTTCCTTTTGCTTTTATCTTTGTTCTCTTCGACCAAATGCGGGTATTTCGCAAGACCGTAAGTGAGGTTCTCTTGCGCCAACAGCCTTTGATCAGGCAGCAGCGCCCGTCGATGCATCGAAGCGTGCGAGAAGGCTGCTCCGCGTCTCCTCATCGACGAAAGCAGCCTCGAGCGCCGTCCGTGTCAGAGCGTTGATCTCTGCATCCGAAAAGCCGAAAGCGTGCCTCGCGATCTCATATTCCTGGGCCAGCGAGGTGGCAAAGAACGGTGGATCGTCCGAGCTGATGCAGACGCGAACGCCAGCATCGCGCAGTCGCTTCAAGGGATGGCTGGCGAAATCTGGATAGACACTGAGTGCAATGTTGGAGCCGGGGCAAACCTCAAGGACCGTTCCGAGCTCCGCCAGACGCTCAACGAGTGCCGCATCCTCAATGGCGCGAACCCCGTGGCCGATCCGCTGCGGTTTGACCAGATCGAGGGCGTCGGCAACGCTAAAAGCGCCGCAGACTTCGCCCGCATGGATGGTGAGGCCAAGCCCTGCATCGCGGGCAATGTCGAAGGCGCGCGCATAATCTGATACCCGCCCCATGCGCTCTTCGCCCGCCATATTGAAGCCGGTAATCAGAGGATGGCGGACGCGTGCAGCATATTCGGCTGCGGCAATGACGCTTTCCGGGCCGAAATGGCGCTCACCCGTAACGATGATGCGGGCTTCAATTCCGGTCTTCTCCTTGGCCCGACGCATCCCCTCGGCGATACCGGAGAGATAGGCATCCGCACCGAGGCCGATCCGATCGCCGTGATCGGGAGAGATGATCAGCTCGCTATAGATGGTGTTTTCGCCCGCAAGCTCGAGGAGATAGGCCTCTGCGAGAGCGGCGTAGTCTTCTTCGGTCTTGAAAACCTGCGCGACGTTGTCATAGCAGCGGATGAACTCGGCAAAATCATTCCAGACATAGGCGCCATCCTTTAGGAACGCGCCGGTATCGACATTGTATTTGCGCGCCTGTTCCAGCACGAGGGCTGGCGGTGCGGCACCCTCCAGATGACAATGGATTTCAGCTTTCAATAATTGATGGGTCACATAAAACTCCTGCCATGCCGTCCCGACGGTATGCTGAGGTGGGCGGCAATGCTCTCACCGATATCCGCATAGCTTGAGCGGATACCAATATTTCTTTCGCGAAAACCGGGGCCGAAGGCCATGATCGGCACGCGTTCGCGCGTATGATCCGTCCCGCGCCAGGTCGGATCGCAGCCGTGATCGGCCGTCAGGATCGCGACATCGCCTGGCTGCATCTTGCGATGAATTTCCGGCAGGCGCTGATCAAACGCCTCCAGCGCTGCGGCATAGCCTGCAACATCGCGGCGGTGGCCGTAATTCATGTCGAAATCAACGAAGTTGGTGAAGACGAGATCACCATTCAAAGCCTCATCCATGGCCTCGAGCGTCGCATCCATCAAGGCGTCGTTGCCATTGGCCTTGATTACCCGCGAGACGCCCTGATGCGCATAGATATCGCCGATCTTGCCGATCGCCAGGACCTTTCGATCACGCTCGACAAGGCGGTCCAGAAGCGTCGGCTCCGGCGGCAAAACCGAAAAGTCACGCCGATTGCCGGTGCGGGCGAATGTCGATGCACTCTCCCCGATAAAGGGGCGTGCGATGACGCGGCCGATATTCAACGGATCGAGGATCCTGCGGACCACTTCGCAAAGCGCGATCAGCCGCTCCAGGCCGAAATACATCTCGTGCGCGGCAATCTGGAAGACAGAGTCCGACGACGTGTAGCAGATTGGCTTGCCTGTACGGATATGCTCTTCGCCAAGACGGGCGATGATATCCGTGCCGGACGCATGACAGTTGCCGAGGATGCCCGGCAGATTACCTTGCTCACAGATCGCGTCGACAAGCTCGGGCGAGAAGGCATCGCCCTCGGTGGGGAAGTAACCCCACTCGAAGCGGACGGGCGTTCCGGCGATTTCCCAATGTCCGGATGGCGTATCCTTGCCCTTGGAAACTTCGTTAGCGCAGCCATGCAGACCGAAGATGCGTTCCGGCGGCGGCATGTCGGCCGGGCGCGTACCGCTTGCGAGCGTTGCGATCTCCAAAAGGCCAAGCGCCGACATATTGGGAAGTTTCAGGGGGCCATATCTCACGCCTGCCTTGTCCGCCGCACCTGCTGCGCAGAATTCGGCAATATGGCCGAGCGTGTTGGAGCCCAAGTCTCCGTAATGTTCGGCATCAGGCGCACCGCCTACACCGAAGGAATCGAGAACGAGCAGAAATGCGCGTGCCATGCTTCACCAAGAAAGACGCGACATGATTGTCGCTTTGCAACGGCGATATATAGAACACCGCAGCGTAAAAGGTGAAACGCTTTATTGGCGCGACCCACCCGTCCGATCGTCCTTATGGCGCTTGGGCGCATTGAGGTTGCGTGCGACGTACCAGCCGGCGGCAACCGTCATGGCAGCCAGGATATACCAGGTGATCGCGTAGGAAAGATGGTTATTGGGAAAGACAAGCATGGTCTTCCCGCCGATCGGCAAGCCGCCGGGATTGGGCGTCGCGTCGGCATCGACATAGAACGGCGCTACGGTGCCGAGTGATTTGGCTTCCGCAATCTGCGCGATGTTGCGGGAGTACCAGCGATTGTTCGCAGGATCATTCGTGCGCAGGAAGAGTCCGCCTGTCTCCGGTGGCCGCATGAGGCCGATAACCTCCACGCGGGCCGGCAACTCGCCGGCGAGACGGGTCGAAGGATCGCGCTTATCGCTCGGCACAAAGCCTCGGTTGATGATGACCAGTGAGCCGTCATCGCGTTGCAGCGGCGTCAGCACCCAATAGCCCGGTCCGAGATCGGACACCGTATAGACCTGCACCTCATCCTGGTGGCGGAAGATACCTGTGAGCTTCACACGGCGGTATTCATAGGTTGCGGGATCGGTCAGCGATCCCCATTCGGATGGCGGCGGTGCATCAACGGGTGCCGCATGCGCCCTCTCCTCCACCTGGTGAATGAGGTCGAGCTTCCAGGAAAGCCGCTTCACCTGCCATGTCCCAAGCGCCAGCAACAGACCGGTGAGAATGACGGTCATCAAAATGACGACGACGGCTGCGGGGCGTATGCCTCTTCTGGCGGTGGTCTGCATGGGTAGTCCTCAAGAGCATCACGCTCAAACACATAACCCCATGAATCCGCTCTCCGATTCATGGGGTTAAATGTTCTCTCGGAGGGATGATCCGCGCCTTATCCAGGCGCGGACCTGATCGGTGAACCCAAACGTCAGGGCAGATTCTTCATCTGCTCCATCGTCATGGTCGGCATCATGTTCTTGTTCATGTTGTACATGACCCAGAGCGAGCCAACGAGCGCGATCATGACGACGACCAACGTGAAGAGCAGCGACATGAAGGTCCAGCCGCCCTGCGACTTGGTGTTCATGTGCAGGAAGTAGATCATATGTACAAAGACCTGGACCACAGCGAACACCATGATGATGATCACGGTGGCGGTGCGGTTTTCCAGAACATTGCCCATCACCAGCCAGAACGGAATGGCGGTGAGGATGACCGACAGGATGAAGCCGATCATGTAGCTCTTGAAGGAGCCGTGATCCTCGCCGCTTTCATGGTGATGATCGTCCCCATGAGAATGGGCATGACCATGCGCGTGGTCGTGTGAATGCGTGTTCGAACTCATCACAGAACTCCAACCAGATAGACGAAGGAAAAGACGCCGATCCAGACGACATCGAGGAAGTGCCAGAACATCGAAAGGCACGTCAGGCGGCGCATGTTGTCCGCATGCAGGCCGAACTTCTTCACCTGCACCATCAGCGTTACCAGCCAGATCACGCCGAAGGTGACGTGCAGACCGTGAGTGCCGACCAGCGCGAAGAAGGCGGACAGGAAGGCCGAGCGATGCGGGCCGGCACCTTCCTCGATCAGGTGATGGAACTCATAGAGTTCGAGACCGAGGAAGCAGAGGCCGAAGACGCCGGTGATGGCGAGCCAGAGCAGCGTCGAATTGACCTTCTTCTTCTGCGCTTCCAACATGGCAAAGCCATAGGTGATGGACGAGAAGAGCAGGAAGCCGGTGTTGATGGCGACCAGCTTCAGATCGAAAAGATCAGCACCGGAGGGACCGGCCGCATAGCTGCGGCCGACAACGGCGTAGGTGGCGAAGAGCGTTGCGAAGATCAGGCAGTCGCTCATCAGATAGAGCCAGAAACCGAGCGCCGTGCCGTTTTCCGTATGATGGTCTTCCTTCAGGTAGAAGACCGGCTTTTCCGCGCTGTCGGCGGTCTGTGCAGGTGCTTGAGACATGAGTTACGCCTGAGTTGCCAGCAGCTTCGTGCGCGCTGCTTCGACTTCCGCCACATCCGTTTCCGGAATGTAGTAGTCGCGATTGTAGTTAAAGGTGTGGGCAATCGAGACCGCGATGATCGCGAGCAAGCTTGCGGCGGCAAGCCACCAGATATGCCACACCAGACCGAAGCCGAGGGCGACGCTGATGGCGCTGAGGATAACGCCCGTGCCGGTGTTCTTCGGCATGTGGATCGGAATGAAGCCATCCACCGGACGCTCCGCGCCATGCTTCTTCATATCCGCCCAGGCATCGACATCATGCACGACCGGCGTGAAGGCGAAGTTATAGGCGGGCGGCGGAGACGAGGTGGACCATTCCAGCGTGCGGCCGTCATAGGGATCACCGGTGACGTCACGAAGCTTTTCGCGCTTCAGGAAGCCGACGACGATCGACAGCAGGAAGGAGGCGATGCCGACACCGATCGTGGCAGCGCCAATGGCGGCGATGACGAACCAGATCTGCAGGGATGTATCCTCAAACTGGCTGAGACGACGCGTTACACCCATCAGACCGAGAATGTAGAGCGGCATGAAGGCGATATAGAAGCCAACAAACCAGCACCAGAAGGACATCTTGCCCCAGAACGGATCGAGACGGAAGCCGAAGGCCTTGGGGAACCAGTAGACGATACCGGCCAGAACACCGAAGACAACGCCGCCGATGATCGTGTTGTGGAAGTGAGCGATCAGGAAGAGCGAGTTGTGCAGCACGAAGTCTGCCGGAGGAACGGCGAGCAGAACGCCGGTCATACCGCCGATGACGAAGGTGATCATAAAGCCGACCGCCCACAACATCGGGACATCGAACTTGATGCGGCCCTTATACATGGTGAAGAGCCAGTTGAAGATCTTCGCGCCCGTCGGGATCGAGATGATCATCGTCGTGATGCCGAAGAAGGCGTTGACGCTGGCACCGGAACCCATGGTGAAGAAGTGATGCAGCCAAACGACATAGGCCAGAATGGTGATGACGGCAGTCGCGTAAACCATCGAGGTGTAGCCGAAGAGGCGCTTCTGGGAGAAGGTCGAGACGATTTCCGAGAAAATGCCGAAGGCCGGCAGAACCAGGATGTAAACTTCAGGGTGACCCCAGATCCAGATGAGGTTCACATACATCATCGGATTGCCACCAAGGTCATTGGTGAAGAAGTTCATGCCGAGATAACGGTCAAGCGTCAGAAGGGCAAGCGTGCCGGTCAGGATCGGGAAGGATGCCACGATCAGGATGTTCGAACACAGCGACGTCCAGACGAAGATCGGCAGGCGCATCATGGTCATGCCCGGTGCGCGCATCTTGATAATGGTGACGATCAGGTTGATACCCGACAAGGTCGTCCCTACCCCGGCAACCTGAAGTCCCCAGATATAGTAATCGACCCCGACATTCGGACTTCCCTCGATTCCGGACAGAGGCGGATAAGCGAGCCAGCCGGTCTGGGCGTATTCGCCGATAAAGAGCGAGATCATGGTGATCACGGCGCCGGCAGTCGTCATCCAGAAGGAGAAGTTGTTGAGGAAGGGGAACGACACGTCGCGCGCGCCGATCTGCAGCGGCACGACATAGTTCATCAGACCGGTGATCATCGGCATGGCCATGAAGAAGATCATGATGACGCCATGCGCGGTAAAAATCTGGTCGTAGTGATGCGGTGGCAGGTAGCCTTCCGAACCGCCAGAGGCGATCGCCTGCTGGGTACGCATCAAGACAGCATCAGCAAAGCCACGCAGGAGCATGACGATCGCCAGGACGATATACATGATACCGATCTTCTTGTGGTCGATCGACGTGAACCATTCTCTCCAGAGATAACCCCAGAGTCGGAAATAGGTCGTGAGACCGAGGACGGCGATAGCCCCGATAGCCACCCCGATAAAGGTGACGACGAGGATCGGCTCGTGGTACGGGATGGATTCCAACGTCAGCTTCCCGAACAGGAACGACGTTTGATCGGTGGTGGCGACCATTTTAGCCTCTTGCTTCAAACCTTAAGGGCAGCGCGAAACCGCGCTGCAGACAATCGTTTCAATTTCAGCCGGCTTTGCCCGGAGACGCCGTGGCTTCCGCCTTGACCTGCGGCAGGGCAGCAGGCTCAAAGGTCTGGCCTTCGATGGCCGCAGGCATGGAGCCAGGGCCAGTCGCCACGCCGTAGGGCGAAAGCGGGGTGCAGACCACGGAGTTCAGCGCCTTGGCGATATCGATGCCTTCCTTGCCGCCGCCGCCATTGGCATCGACATGCATCATGTCGCGCATGCACAGCTTGTTGGGCTCGACGCAGCGATTGAGGATCGCGTCGTAAAGCTGAGGATCGACATTGGCAAAGTATTCCACCGGATTGCGTTCGCTCGGCTTGGCCAGTTCCAGGTATTCCATGCGACCGAAAGGCTTGCCGCCTTCCTTGACCTTGGCGACCCACTGGTCGAAGCCTTGCTGGCTCACGCCGTGGAACTTAAAGCGCATCCACGAGAAGCCGGGGCCGGAGAAGTTTGCCGAAAAGCCGTCATAGACGCCTTCGCGGTTGATGACGGCGTGAAGCTTGGTCTGCATGCCCCCCATGGCATAGATCTGACCGGCAAGGGCTGGCACGAAAAAGGAGTTCATCGCCGTCGTGCCGGTGATCTTGAAGTTGATCGGAACGTCGACGGGGGCGGCAAATTCATTGACGCTGCCGATGCCGAGTTCCGGATAGAAGAACAGCCACTTCCAATCCATGGCAACCACTTCGACCGTCAGCGGCTTGACCGCTTCCGTCACTTCCCTGGCCTCATCGATACGATCGAGTGGGCGATAGGGATCGAGACGGTGGGTGGCGATCCAGGTGACGGTGCCAAGCATCAGGATGATGGCGACCGGGGCAGACCAGATGACCATTTCCAGACGGGTGGAGTGGTGCCACTCGGGATCGTAATCGGTCGCCTTGGCGGCCGCGCGATACTTCCAGGCAAAGAAGATTGTCAGCGCGAGGACCGGAACGATGATCAACAGCATGAGAACCGTCGCAGTGATGATCAGATCGGCCTGCTGGCGGGCGACGTCACCGGAAGGGTTCATGACGACGAGGTTGCAGCCGCTGAGCAGCAGCAACGACGACAGGCCCCCAAGGGCCGCGGTAAGTTTCTTGATCGTGCGCACGTTCTTCTACTCGATTATTCGGTATGGACCGGGATTAGTTGCCAAATGTCATTTAATAAATGTGTAATTTTGTCGCGGTGCAGCGGCCTTTTGCACTGCAGCAATGACAGCTGGTCGAAGCAGTTTTCCTGTATCCAGCAGTTACTCCAAACAGAGCCCCATCGGCAAGCAATTTCAGGCAATTCCGTTTGACGGGTGCATTAGCGTGTGTGACAATCGGTCGCATGTAACGCAACGGATGAGGAGCCGCGTGCGTTACGGACATGGTTCGCAATATGCAGGAGGGACTATTATGAGCTATACCGACACGGCCTCGACGTTTCCGGCCTCCGACGCCCCATCGAGCCAGGCTCCCATAGCCGTCGATCCGGACCGCATCACGATGGCTGTCATTCTCGCGAGAATGACTGAATTTTTCGACTTTTTTGTCTACGCGATCGCCTCTGTTCTGGTGTTTCCCTACGTCTTCTTTTCGTTTGCGGATCCGCTGACGGCGACGCTCTATTCCTTCGCCGTGTTCTCGCTCGCCTTCATTGCGCGACCGATCGGTTCCCTCATCTTCCTGCAGATCGACCGCAAGTTCGGTCGTGCCGTCAAGTTGACTGCCGCCCTCTTCACACTCTGTGGATCGACGATGGCGATCAGCTTTCTGCCTTCCTATGGTGACGTCGGTATCATGGCACCGATCCTGCTTGCCGTCTTCCGCATCGGTCAGGGTCTCGGTCTTGGCGGCGCTTGGGATGGCCTGGTCTCGCTTCTGGCCATGAACGCACCTGAAAAGCAGCGCGGCTGGTATGCGATGATGCCGCAGATCGGTGCTGCCATGGGCTTTGGTCTCGCCAGCGCCTTCTTCATCATCTTCGTGACCCAGCTTTCCAACCCTGAGTTTCTTGCCTGGGGGTGGCGCTTCCCGTTCTTCGTCGCTCTGGCACTGAATGTTCTGGCCCTGTTTGCCCGCCTTCGCATGATCGTGACGCCGGAATTCCAGGCCATGCTGGCCCAGCATGAACTGGAGCCGAAGCCGATGTTCGAGATGCTGCGCAGCCAGTCGCGCGTCGTCATCACCGGCGCCTTCGTTCCGCTGGCTAGCTTCGCACTGTTCCATCTCGTTACCGTCTTTCCGATCAGCTGGGTGGTTTTGCATACGCAGCAGCGTCTGTCGGACTTTCTCTTCGTTCAATTCATCAGCGCCATCATCGGCGGTGGGATGATCGTCGTGTCCGGTGCGCTTGCCGATCGTATTGGGCGCCGCAAGCTGCTGGTCATCGCCGCGTCGTTGATCGGCGTGTTCAGCTTCATCGCGCCAATCCTGATGGCGTCTGGAGATATCGGCCGCTATCTATTCGTATTGATCGGCTTCTCGCTGCTCGGCCTTTCCTTCGGTCAGGCTGGCGGCGCGCTGGCGTCGCGCTTCAGCCGGGAGTATCGCTACACCGGCGCCTCCTTGACCTCAGATATTTCGTGGCTGATCGGCGCGGGCTTTGCACCCCTCGTGGCGCTCGGCTTCTCTTCGGAATTCGGCCTCTTCGCCGTCGGCATCTACCTGCTGTCCGGCGCGGTCTGCACCATCGTGGCGCTGTTCTTCAGCCGCAAGCTTGACATGCCCGCCTGATCGGTTTCCAGGCATCTAAAAATGAAAGCTGCGAGACTCTGACGTTTCGCAGCTTTTTTGTTTTCTCCGATGAGCCATAAAGCCCATGCTTTGACTGAGCTACCCTGCACCTGCGCAATACATGTTGAGCATTGTCGCGCTCCAATGGATTCGCGCCTCACGCCGTAACTGCGCGTTTCGTACATGGCGTCGTCACGAAATCGCTTCGCACTTTTTGCGCTTTAGCAGTCGCGGCAGAGAATCGGGTCACCCTCGCGCTTGGCGAAATAGTAATCCCGGCTGATCGTGATGGTCGAGTTTTCCGATACCATCGTCGGCATGAACATGAGCAGACTATGTGGCACCGACAGTTCGGCATGCACGAGAAAGTCGCTGACAGAGCGTAAGTTTGCCGGCACATCCGCCGCGGCACCCACCGCATAGGGACGACCACCGCCCTGGTCCCAGGACCATACCACCGTCGCATTCTTGTTGGTATCGATCTTGATGCCGGTGATCTTGAGCTTCAATCCATCCGTGCCGTAGGGAACGAAGATCGCCGCGGCCACATCCTTCATCGTCGCCAGATAGTCCTTGTCGACCTTCGTCTGGGTTGAGACGATGTCGGCAATCGCTCCAGCGGCACGCGTCGCGCGCTTATAGACGCTGAAGCCTATCGTCAGCTCGAACGACGTTAGATAGAGCGATACGAGCAGCGGAAAGATGATGGCAAACTCGATAGCGCCCGCACCTTCCCGGTGCTTGGCAAAGCGTAGAAAGATGCCGCTGGTCTTCGCGCAGGATGGTCTGGTTTTGACCTTCATCTTTTTCCGCTCGCTAGTAATTCTCATTGCGATACGCATCGGTCGCAACGATGAGGAAGTGGGAGGGCATCGAACCATCAGCCGGACGGATCTTCGTCAGATAGGGACGAATGAGATCGGTAATGACCGGCCAGCGATAATAGACCCGCAGCATATTGATCGTGCCGGGCCCTCCGGGCTTGAAGCCGAAGACAGAGGTGTTGAGATCGTAATATTCGCCTGTCTGGATCAGCGGGATGGTTTTGGGTATATCCGCGAAGCTATTGAACTGGCGAAGATCGATGTAAAGTTTGGCGGCCTGTTTGATCTCGTCTTCCGAGCAGGTTACTAAAACTGAAACCTCCTGGCAGAACTGCTTGCGAAAGTCTTCCTTGGTCACGGTATTGGTGATCTGCCCGGTCCGCAATTTGCGCGCCATGGTGTCAGTGGCGTTGACGAAAAGCTGCTCACCCATCATCGCGATAAAGGTTTCCAGGATCGCGAAAACGACAAGGAAGTACGGCATGGCGAGAATGGCGAATTCGATCGCGGCAGCGCCATCGCGCGAGCGGAGTAACTTGCCAGGTAATGCCTTCTGCAACATTGGCCTTCGCATGCGCTCTTCTATCTCTGACGGAAATTGATCTTGCGGGAGTGGTATCGCACAAGGATCATTATGAGGGCTTTCTTTATATTTCCTTGTCGGAAAATCTCAGATTTGCCGCATGTCTTGTTTTTCGACACACAAAGGTCAGTAAAAGCGTCTCCGAACGCCCGGAAACACCAGCAAACGCTCAGTATCGGACACAAAAAAGCCCAGCGATGCCGGGCTTTTTCAACATGATCTGGTCAGGCGGACCGCTTAATCAGCGTCAGCTCTGCGGAGCTCTTCCAGTGTCGGCACCGAGGTGATGTTGTAGCCGCAATCCACATAGTGGCATTCGCCGGTCACACCGCGGGAGAGGTTCGACAGAAGATAGAGCGCAGAGCCCCCGATATCGTCGATGTCGGCCGTGCGGCGCAACGGTGCGTTCTTCAGGTTCCACGCGAAGATTGCGCGCGCATCCGAAATGCCGGCGCCTGCCAGCGTGCGGACCGGACCGGCCGAAATGGCATTGACGCGGATCCCCTTCGGACCATAGTCAGCTGCCAGATAGCGGACCGACGCCTCAAGAGCCGCCTTTGCCACACCCATGACATTGTAATTCGGGATGACGCGCTGGGAGCCGTTATAGGTCAACGTCAACATCGAGCCGCCATCGGTCATGAGACTTGCGGCCCGCTTGGCAATCTCCGTGAAGGAGAAGCATGAGATGACCATCGTGCGGCTGAAGTTTTCGCGTGTCGTATCGGCGTAGAGACCCTTCAGCTCGTTCTTGTCGGAAAAGCCGATGGCGTGAACGACGAAGTCGATCGAACCCCAGCGCTCACGCAGGGTTTCAAAAAGAGAGTCCACGGATGCAATATCTTCGACATCGCAGGGTACGATGAAATCGGAGCCGACTTCAGCCGCGAGCGGCTTGACGCGCCTTCCAAGGGCGTCACCCTGATAGGTAAAAGCCAGTTCCGCGCCCTGTGCGGCCAGTGCCTTGGCAATGCCCCAGGCGATCGAGTGATTGTTTGCGACGCCCATGATGAGGCCGCGTTTACCCTGCATGATGCCGTTCATGGGCAATTATCCGTTATAGCGCTGGAAGACGAGCGTGGCGTTGGTACCGCCGAAGCCGAAGGAGTTGGAGAGGACAGTGTCGATCTTGGCATTGTCGATGCGCTGGCGAACGATCGGAACGCCATCGAATTCCGGATCGATGGTCTCGATGTGGGCGCTCTCGCCGATGAAGCGTTCCTGCATCATCAACAGACCATAGATCGATTCCTGAACGCCGGCAGCACCGAGCGAATGGCCCGTCAACGACTTGGTCGACTGGATGTGCGGGATCTTGTCGCCAAAGACTTCGCGGATCGCGCCGATTTCCTTGCTGTCGCCGACTGGCGTGGAGGTACCGTGGGTGTTGACGTAATCGACGTCGCCCTTCACGGTCGCGAGCGCCTGACGCATGCAGCGGATAGCGCCTTCGCCGGACGGTGCCACCATGTCGTAACCATCCGAGGTCGCGCCGTAGCCGACGATTTCCGCATAGATCTTCGCGCCGCGTGCCTTGGCATGCTCCAGCTCTTCCAGAACCAGAACGCCTGCACCACCGGCGATCACGAAACCATCGCGGTTGACGTCATAGGCGCGCGAGGCGACCGAGGGCGTTTCATTGTATTTGGACGACATGGCGCCCATGGCGTCGAAAAGATTCGACATGGACCAGTCGAGATCCTCGTGACCGCCAGCGAACATAACATCCTGCTTGCCCCACTGGATCATTTCAGCAGCGTTGCCGATGCAGTGCGCCGATGTCGAGCAGGCAGACGAGATGGAGTAGTTCACGCCGTGGATCTTGAACCATGTGGCAAGGGTGGCAGATGCCGTGGACGACATGGCCTTCGGCACGGCAAAGGGGCCAATGCGCTTCGGGCTGTTGTTCTTCAACGTGATGTCGGATGCCTCGACGATGGTGCGTGTGGACGGACCACCCGAGCCCATGATGATGCCGGTGCGCTCATTGCCGCTGATATCGCCCTCTTCCAAACCGGAATCGGCAATCGCCTGCTTCATCGCAACATGGTTCCACGCTCCACCCTGGGAGAGGAAGCGCATGGCGCGACGATCCACCAGATCGGTCGGATCGAGCGATGGCTTGCCCCAGACCTGGCACTTGAAGCCATGTTCGGCAAAGTCGGGCGAGAACGAAATGCCGGACTTGGCGTCTCTCAAGGAAGCCGTGACTTCGCCCGCGTCGCTGCCGATCGATGAAACGATACCGAGGCCGGTGACTACTACTCTTCTCATGAAGGTGACCTTTTCTTAAAGCTTGCCGCAGATGGCGCGAGTTGCGCCCGTCTTGCCAAAGACGTCAGGCGGTCTTTTCCTTAGACAGACCAACGCGAAGGTCCGTCGCTTGATAGATGGTTTCGCCATCCGCCTTCAGCCAACCATCGGCGGTGCCGAGCACGAGGCGGCCGCGCATCACGCGCTTGAAATCGATACCATATTGCAGGAGCTTGGTTTCAGGACGAACCATGCCTTTGAACTTTACTTCACCGGTGGAAAGCGCCATGCCGCGGCCAGGCTCACCCAGCCACCCAAGGAAGAAGCCTGTGAGCTGCCACATGCCGTCGAGACCGAGGCAGCCCGGCATAATCGGGTTTCCCTGAAAGTGGCACGGGAAGTACCAGTCATCCGGCTTCACGTCATATTCCGCGCGGATGAAGCCCTTGTCGAACTCGCCGCCGGTTTCGGAAATTTCAGTGATACGATGAACCATCAGCATTGGAGGCAGAGGAAGCTGTGCATTGCCGGGGCCAAACAGTTCGCCGCGGCCACATGCCAGAATTTCCTCATAATTATAGCTCGATTGCCTCGTTGCCATTGCTTCCGTTTCCCGTCTCATCGTGTTTCTAGACTTCTGTAAAGCAAGTTAGGCTCAAAATGAAGCGCCGCAAGGGCAGCATCCACATTGGAGCAGACCAACTTGCCAGAGGCCTGTTCTCAATATGGCGCCCGCATACAGGAAGCGTAAGGACGGAACCAGCGGAAAATTGCAAAAACGGCCCTTTTGCCGCCAATAGGACAGGCGGCTCCGCCGGAAACTATTGAAAGCCTTGTCCTTAAAAGATATATGCATCCTCACGACGCACTTTATAACCGTTCTCAGGAACCGCAACCGATGGCATTTGACGCCAGCTTGGACATTGGAACACGGCTACGCCGCTTCGGCCTGCGCCCGACACGCCAGCGCATTGCGCTTGGCGATCTGCTGTTCGCGAAGGGCGACCGCCACCTGACGGTAGAAGAGCTTCATGACGAGGCGGTGACGGCTGGCGTGCCCGTTTCGCTGGCAACCGTCTACAATACGCTGCACCAATTCACCGAGGCTGGCCTGATCCGCGTGCTCGCGGTTGAGGGTGCGAAGACCTATTTCGACACCAACGTATCGGATCACCATCACTTTTTCGTTGAGGGTGAGAACGAGGTTCTCGATATTCCGGTCAACAATCTGCAGATCGGCAATCTTCCCGAACCACCACAGGGTATGGAAATCGCCCATGTGGATGTCGTTATCCGCCTTCGGCGCAAACAGCGCTGATACGAGATGGTTCGATTGGAAAAGGCACCGGAAGGTGCCTTTATCGTTTTGAGGCTTCGTCCTCGTCCCTACATCACGTCTTCGGGTGGACGACCAGGGCGAGACCTGTAGGGCGGAAAGGTCCAACCGAAAATCAGCGCTCCGCTACGGATGCCAAAAGCGGTGAGAATGCCTGCCGTGGAAGACACGATCAGGGGCGCACCGAGGAAATGCACGCCGGTGAACACGCAGGCGCCAGCCAGCGCACAGCTGATATAGATTTCCGGGCGCAGCAGAACAGAAGGCTCGCCTGCGAGAACATCACGCAGGACTCCGCCAAAGGTGGCCGTCATCGTTCCGGTGACGATCGCAACAGTCGGCGATCCGGTGGCAGCAAGACCCTTGGCTGCCCCCATGACGCAATAGGCCGAAAGGCCGACGGCATCCAGCCAGATCAGCAGGCGGTAACGGGATTCGAACAGGTGCGCGGTGAAATAAACGAGTGCTGCCACACCGACGCAGACGAGGATGTAGGTCGGATTGATCACCCAGAAGACAGGCGCACGGCCAAGCACCAGATCCCGCAATGTGCCCCCGCCGATCCCTGTCGCTGCAGCGAAGAACATGAAGCCGATGAAATCCAGCTGTTTGCGTGACGCAGCCAGCGCGCCTGTTGCCGCAAAGACCGCGACACCCGCATAATCGAGGAAGGCCAAGAGTGACATGAAGAGGCGCTCCTTGATTTCTGTGGTGGCGGTCAGTGTGACGCAAGCGCGGCGGGTTATAGACCTCGCCATCATTATGCTGCGCCATCCATAACGCAAATCCGGTAAAGATGAAGCCGTTTTGCTCATGGATGTTCCTGACGGCAGCGATCAGACCACGAAGGACACTGCCTTGAAACGTCTCTTCTCATCCATGCTGAGCCTGCTGGCGCTTTTGAGCCTGATGACGCCAGCGCTCGCCCAACAGGAATTGATTAGCGATCCGGAAGTTTATGAGAAGGCTTTTTTCCAAAAACAGTGCAAGGTCGCCGAGTTCGGACCCGACTACATCTCCCGCATCGACATCAACAATGACGGGCTGATGGATGCGGTGACCAATCGCGGAGCGCTGACCTGCGACGGTCATAAGAGCACCACCTGCAATGACGACGGCTGCCCCTATAACTTTTACGTCCAGGTGAAAGAGGGCGGATACCTGTTGATCGCAACTGCCACGATCTACGGCTACGATTTTATCCAGCGCTTCGGCAATATGGTCTTCGTGCTGAAAATGCATCCACGCTATTGCGATCGGACCGACAGCGTACCTTGCGAAATGACTGTGCGTGTCAGAGGCACCTCCTTCGTCACGCTCTCGCGCAAATAAGATGCCTAAGCGCCAGTTGCGGCACGCTTGATCGCGACGCGCTGATTATAGCGGCTTCTGAGAGACCTCGGCATCAGCAAGCTTGCCAGTGCCACGACAAAGACGATCAGACTGACGACGAGCAGTGCGCCATCCGGAAACAGGCTCGCAAGGATCGCGCCCGAAATCGCGCCCGACACCATTCCGAGCCAGGGGGCAAGCTGGATCGTCCAGTCGAGCTTTCGCTCGCCCAAAATCAAGCGGCCAATACCACGACCGAAGCGAGAGAGCGCACCCGTCACATAGGTGAGCCCGATCGGTAGACCTTCGATATGCTCGACCGCTGCGTTGATCATACCCATGGCAAAGACGATCAGATAGAAGTCGATAGGGCGAAGTGCGGACGCCTGCATCAGGGCGGCGAGTGCCAGCATGAGGGCGACCGAGCAAAGCACGGTGAAGATGCGGCGCTGCGAACTATGGGCGATAATGATGCCCGCAGCATTGCCAGCGACGAAAGTGATGATGGCAAGAAAAAGCTTCAATGCGTGATCATACTGGCCGGCCTCCAGCGAAATCGCCGCACGGGTGGTGTTGCCGGTCATAAAGGACACGAAGTCTCCCGACATCATCAGCCCGATCGCATCCGTCATTCCAGCCACAAACGAGATGGCGGCCACCAGCGCCAGCCCCATTCCTGTGCGTCTTGCCTTGATGATAGAGCGGCGTCTTTGTCTGGTCATGGTGCCTCGGCATGCAGAGACTCAACAGTCTGTGTTCGCGGATTTTAGGCACGTGGATATTGCGATTTCAACAACGCGATCCGGCGCCTGGGAAGGCTTCGTTGATAAAAAACGATTTTCTTATCTCCGCCTTCTTGCTAGGCCAGCAGAACCAAAAAAGGGAAAGGTTTTCGCGTGAAACAGGCAATCATCGTGATGGGCGTCAGCGGTTGCGGCAAATCCACTGTCGGCGCGGAGCTGGCGGAAAAGCTCGGGATACCGTTTCAGGAGGGTGACAGGCTGCACCCGAAGGCCAATGTCGAGAAGATGAGCGCCGGTATTCCACTGACCGATGATGACCGGTGGCCGTGGCTCGATCTTGTAGGTGCGGAGCTTCGCCAAGGCTATGAGACCGGTGGCGTGGTGATTTCCTGCTCGGCCTTGAAGAAGTCCTATCGCGACCGGTTGCGGGCGGCCTGTGGCGGACCCTTGGCCTTTGTTTTCCTGGAAGGCAGCGTCGAGCTTTTGACGAGCCGCATGGGTGCACGCAAGGGCCACTTCATGCCGCTATCGCTGCTAAAGACGCAACTCGACACGCTGGAAGTCCCAACCGGTGAACCGGGAGTCGTCACCGTCAATATCGATGCCACGCCCGATGAGATCGTCGAGCGCGCGCTGAAGGGGTTGACGTCCTTATAGTCCGAGCTTGTCGCGCAGGCCGTACCACCATGCACCCAGCATGGTGAGCGGCACGCGGAAGGTCTTACCGCCTGGAAATGGAAAATTCGGCAGCGATGACCAGACATCGAAGCGTCCTGCCTGACCGGAGACGACTTCCGCCAAAATACGCCCGAGCAATTGCGTTGTTGTCACCCCATGACCGCTATCGCCGTGGGAGAAATAGATGTTCTCCGACAGCCGCCCCATATGCGGAATGCGCGTCAGTGTCAGCGCGAAGTTGCCGCTCCAGGCAAAGTCGATCTTGACGTCCTTCAATTGCGGAAAGGTTTTCAGCATGTTGGGGCGGATGACACTGGTCAGGTCGGCCGGATCACTGCCGCCATAACCGATGCCGCCGCCATAGAGCAGCCGGTTGTCTGAAGTACGCCGATAATAATCGAGAATATAGTTGGCATCTTCGACGCAATAATTTGCGGGAAGCAGGCTCTCGATCAGGCTCGCATCGAGCGGTTCCGTCGCCATGACCTGGCTTGAGACCGGCATCATCCGATCGCCGATTTCCGGCAAGAGCTTGCCAAGATAGGCATTGCCGCAGACCAGCACATATTTCGCCGTGACCTTGCCATGCGCGGTTCTGACCGTTGGGTTCGTTCCCTTCTCGACACCGATCACCCTGGAATTTTCGAAGATGCGGCCACCCATCTTCTCAATCGCAGCCGCCTCACCCAGCACGTAATTCAGTGGATGGATATGACCGCCGAACCGGTCGATCATGCCACCGGCATAACGATCGGACTTCACATATTTGCCCACCTCTGCCTTGGACACCATCTCCAGCCCGGAATGCCCGTGCTTCTCCCAATGCGCCTTGTTGGCTTCCATCTCCTTGATCTGCTTTGGTGTGAAAGCGGCAAAGAAACCGCCATCCACGAGATCGCAGTCGATCCCATATTTCGCCACCCGCTCGCGGATGATCTGTCCGCCCTCCAGCGACATCTCGCCGAGTTTCACGGCCTTCTCGTGCCCATAGCGCCCCGCGATGGTTTCGAGATCGCGGCTGTAGCCATTGACGATCTGACCGCCATTGCGCCCGGATGCGCCAAAACCGATGCGCGTCCCTTCCAGCACGATGACGGAGAAGCCTTTTTCCGCAAGCTCGAGTGCAGCCGACATGCCGGTGAAGCCAGCGCCGATCACACAGATATCCGCATGCATCTCGCCTTCGAGCGCCGGTCGTACAGTCTTGTCATTGGCGGAGGCCGCATACCAGGAGGTCGTGTGACCGGGGTTCGGAAGCGCGGTTACCTGAGCCATGTTTCACACCGTCCTGATATAGGCGTCATATTCCACATCGGTGACGCGAAGCGAGAATTCGGAAATTTCCTGCTGCTTGCAGGCAGCATAGAGCGTTCTGTAGCGCTGGCCGAGCGTGGCATAGGCAAAGCTCGAACGGGCGAAGCGCTGGACCGCATAATCCCAGTTCGTCGGCAAGGGCTCGTGATTGATGGCATGGCTATCGCCAGCAATCGCACCGCCCGGCTGGCGCTTCTCCCGCATGCCGGAAAGCGCCGCGTTCAAGATCATGGCAAGCACGAGATAGGGGTTGGTGTCAGCACCCGCCACGCGGTGTTCGATGCGGGTGGCCGGTTTGCTTGCGGTGATCACCCGCACGGCGGCCGAGCGATTGTCGAAACCCCAGGAGGCATAGGTCGGCGCATGTTCGCTTGGGCGCAGACGCCGATAGGAATTGGCATGCGGCGCAAACACCGCCATGCTTTCCCCCATGTTTTCCAGAAGTCCACCGACGCTGTGCATCAGCGCTTCCGACGGACCGTCCTCGCCCACATAGATGTTTCGCCCATCCTTATCCAGAACGGAGAAATGCACATGCATACCGTTGCCAGCCTGCGTGCCATAGGGCTTGGCCATGAAGGTGGCATCCAGATCATGCTTGCGCGCCACCCCTTTGACGATGCGCTTGAGGAAGACGGCGAAATCCGCCGCCTGCAGCGCATCGGGCACATGGTTGAGGTTGATTTCGTATTGCCCGGGGCCATTTTCGCGAAGCGTCGTATCGGCCAGCACGTTCTGGGCGCGACAGGCAGTGGCGATGTCGTGAAAGACGTCTTCGAAATCCTGAAGCTCGGAAATGGAGAGAACCTGCGTCTGACCCGTATGCCAGCGCCCTTCCCGGCTATTGGGCGGCCGCACAGGATCGAGCGCGGAACGGACCGGATCGATCAGATAGAATTCAAGTTCGGTGGCAACGACAGGGGTCAAGCCACGCTTGGTAAAACCGGATAGAACCTGCGCAAGAACGTACCGCGAATCTGCGAAGAAACCAGCACCATCCGGCTCGGTCATGGCGAGAAGCACTTGCGCCGTGGGTCGCCCAAGCCATGTGACGCGCGACAGGGTTTCAGGCACTGCAAAACATAAGCCGTCAGGATCGCCGGTTCCTTCTGCCAGACCAGCGGCGTTCACGTCGCGACCCCAGATATCCAGCGCATAAACGGAACGGGGCACGGCCATGCCTTTTTCCAGCACGTCGAGCGCCCGCTCACGCGGGATCCACTTGCCGCGGGGAATGCCATTGGCGTCGATGACAAAGGCTTCGAGGATTTCAATATCGGGGTTCTGTTGGAAAAAGGTCTTTGCGTATTCGATATCAGCCATCATTCACCAGTTGGATCGTTACTTTCTCAGTCGGCCATAGGTGCCGACACTAATGAAAGTCGTCCTGCTGCTGGTAGATCAGATATCGCGCCGTCATCGTGACACTATGCCCCGCTGCATCCCTTTTTCCTCCCTCCGGCCATGTTAAGCAGGCTTTTGCAGGAAGGCCACCCCCAATCTCGATATTAGGGATTGAAGCGCTCCGCAGCGTATGGGGCGATCGGTATGACCGGGGTCTCGCCAAGCATGGCCTCAGCCAGGACTCGCCCGGTGATGGGTCCAAGCGTCAGACCATGATGGGCGTGTCCGAAGGCAAACCATAGGCTTTTGTGTCGCGGCGCCTTGCCGATGACCGGCATCATGTCCGGCGTACAGGGACGGGCGCCCATCCAGGGGTCCGCATCCAGTCTGCCACCCAGCGGAAAGATGGTGCGGGCCACCCGCTCTGCCCGAAACAACTGGACAGGTGATTTCGGCGCATCGCGATCGGCAAACTCCGCCCCGGTTGTCAGGCGGATCCCCTTTTTCATCGGTGCCAAAAAGTACCCCCGCTCGGCATCGATCAGCCAGTTATTCAGCCTCGTCCCTTCCTGAGGAGCATAGTGCATATGATAGCCGCGCTTGACGCCCATCAGAAAGCGATAGCCCAGCCGCGCTGTGACCGTATCTGCCCAGGGACCGAGTGCAACCACCACGCTCTCGGCCTCCACCAGCCCATTTTCCGTCTGGATCTTCCAGCCGGTCGGCGTCTGTGACAGAGCCGCCGCATCACCCTTGACGAATGTACCGCCCAGACTTTCAAACAGGCGCAGATAGGCCATGGTGAGACCATGCGGGTCGAGTACCGACCAGGGGTCATTCCACTTCAGTCCGCCGACAAAGTCTTTTGATAGATGTGGCTCTGCTTCGGCCAATTCCTGTTGGGTCAGCTTGGTGTGGGAAATACCGTGATCGCGCGCAAGGCGCTCGGCAAAAGCGAAGTCGTCATCGCGCTTCGCTTCCGTTCGATAAGCCTCCATCCAACCATTCTTGACGATAAGATCGCCGGCCTTCGCCTCATCGATCAGGATCGAATGCTCGGTAATCGAATGTTCGATCAACGGTGCGTAGGAACGGGAGATCGCTGCGTGCCGTGCAGGTTGCGAATGATACCAGTAGCGCGCCAGAAACGGTGCGATCTTCGGCACTGCCGCCATATGATAATGCGCGTCGATGCGGTTGTTGAGCGAGTAGCGCGCAAGCAGGCCGAGATCCTGGGGGAAGCCATAGGGAACAACGCCTTCACGCTGGATGAGACCGGCATTGCCGAAGGATGTTTCCTCCCCTGGTCCGCGGCGGTCGAGAAGGACGACGGATTTTCCGCGCCTTGCCAGTTGCACCGCCACCGAGACCCCAATGATCCCGGCACCCAATACGATCACATCCGCTGCCATGCTCTTCTTCCTCTGTCCGTCATCAGACGTATCAGGAAGATGGCGTTCCCGACCAGGGAACGCAACAGTAAAACCGCTTCACTGCTGTTTGCGTGACGCGCGCTACTCGCTGACGGCTTCGGTCTTGACCGCCTCGATATTGAAGGCCGCCGCCATCAATGCGCGAGTATAGTCTTCTTTCGGCGCCTCGAAGATCGACTTGGCGGGGCCGCTTTCGACGATCTTACCATGGCGCATGACGATCACCTCGTTGGCAAGTGCCTTCACCACCTTGAGATCGTGGCTGATGAAGAGATAGGCGAGATCATGTTTCGACTGTAGATCACGCAGGAGATCGACCACTTGCGCCTGCACGCTCATATCCAGAGCTGATGTCGGTTCGTCCAGCATGACGAAGCGTGGCTTTAGAACCATGGCGCGGGCAATCGCGATACGCTGCCGCTGGCCACCGGAAAACTCATGCGGATAGCGCCAACGCGTGGCAGGATCGAGCCCCACCTCTTCCAATGCCTTGGCGACACGCCGGTCACGCTCCTCATAGGAGAGCGATGTCTCATGAACCTTTAGACCTTCGGCGATAATGTCTCCGACCGACATGCGCGGGCTCAGCGAACCATACGGGTCTTGGAACACCACCTGAAGGCGGTTTCTGAGCGGCTTCATCATGGAATAGGAATAGCTGTCGATGGACTGGCCGATGAAACTGATCCGACCCTTCGAGGAAATAAGCCGCGATAGCGCAAGCCCGAGCGTCGTCTTGCCAGAACCGGATTCCCCCACCACGCCAACCGTCTGACCTTCACGAAGGGTGATGTTAATGCCATCCACCGCCTTGACGTGATCCACGACCTTGCGCATCAACCCGGCCTTTATCGGAAACCAGACCTTGATGTCGTCGCCCTGCATCACCACCGGCTTGTTGTGGTCGGCAAGCGGCGGCTCGCCCTTCGGTTCAGCGGCCAGAAGATGGCGGGTATAGGCATGCTGTGGATTGGTGAAGACCTGCTCGACGGTCCCTGTCTCGACGATCTTGCCCTTGGTCATGACGCAGACCCGATCGGCAAATTTGCGAACGATGCCGAGATCGTGGGTAATGAAGAGCATAGACATGTGATGCTGGTTTTTCAGCCCCGCCAGCAACTCGAGAATTTGCGCCTGCACCGTCACGTCGAGCGCCGTCGTCGGCTCGTCCGCGATCAGCAGCTTGGGTCGGTTGGCGAGCGCCATGGCGATCATCACACGTTGGCGTTGCCCGCCGGAAAGCTCATGCGGGAAGGCTTTCAGCCGCTTTTCCGGCTCGCGAATGCCCACCTGATTGAGGAGTTCCAGGATGCGGGAACGCGCAGGCGCTCCGGTGAGCGCCTGGTGCAGCTCCAGAATTTCACCGATCTGCCGCTCGATGCTGTGAAGCGGATTGAGCGAGGTCATCGGCTCCTGGAAGATCATGGTGATATCGTTGCCGCGTACCGATCGCAGATCGCGCATCGGCATCGTCAGCAAATCCCTGCCTTCGAACAGTATCTGACCTGAAGGATGGCTTGCCGCCGGATAGGGCAGAAGCTTCAGAATGGAATTGGCCGTTACCGACTTGCCGGAGCCGGATTCGCCGACCAGCGCCAGCACTTCGCCGGGCATGATCTCGAAAGAGACCTTGTCGACAGCGAGACTTTCTTTACCGCCCTGATGGAAGGCAACGGAGAGGTCTCGGACGGAGAGCAGGGGTGCGGTCATTGTGCCTGTATTCGTTTGGGACATGGCCATCACCGGAACGTCTTGCGCGGGTCGAAGGCATCGCGCACCGCTTCGCCGACGAAGATCAAGAGCGACAGCATGATGGACATGGTAAAGAAGGCGGTGAGGCCCAGCCATGGCGCCTGGAGATTGTTCTTGCCCTGGGCAATCAGCTCACCCAGCGATGGCGAGCCGGGCGGCATGCCGAAGCCCAGGAAGTCGAGCGATGTGAGCGTGGTGATCGAGCCGGACAGAATGAATGGCAGGAAGGTGAGTGTTGCGACCATGGCGTTTGGCAGCAGATGCCGGAACATGATGGTGGCGTTGCCGACACCAAGCGCGCGGGCGGCATTCACATATTCGAAATTGCGTGCCCTCAGGAATTCGGCACGGACCACCCCGACGAAGCCAACCCAAGAGAAGAGCAGCATGATGCCGAGCAGCACAAAGAAGCCGGGCGGCAAGATCGCGGCGATGATCAGCAGGATGTAGAGCACTGGCATGGACGACCAGATCTCAATGAAGCGCTGCATCAGGAGGTCGGTCCAGCCGCCGAAGTAACCCTGCACTGCGCCTGCCGTGACACCGACGATGGCCGAGCAGATGGTGAGCGCTAGGCCGAATAGGACCGAGATCCGGAAGCCGTAGATGATACGCGCGGTCACGTCGCGCGCCTGATTGTCAGTCCCGAGCCAGTTGAGATTGCCAAGAGTACAGCCGGGATCAGCCGACCCTTGCGGATAGCCGGAGCAGCGCTCCTCTTTGCTCATCAACCAGAAGGGTGGCGTGGGGGCCGAATGGGGAATGTTGGAATTGACCGTCTGGTAGGAATAACGGATTGGAGGCCAGATCATCCAGCCATTGGCGTTGATCTCATCCTGAATATAGGAAGACTTGTAATCGGTCTGCGCCAGGAAGCCGCCGAACTTTTCTTCCGGGTAATCGACCAGCACGGGAACCAGAAGCTCGCCCTTATAGGAGGCGAGGATCGGCTTGTCGTTCGCGATGAACTCAGCACAGAGGCTAAGGCCGAAAAGCACGAGAAAAAGCCAGAAGGACCAGTAGCCGCGCCGATTGGCCTTAAAATTCTGCCAACGGCGAATGCTCGTCGGCGAAAAGAACGGACGCTTGTGCGGAGGCATAGCGTCGGACACGGGTGTGGTTGCGGTCGTAGCGACAGTCATCACACGTCCCTCCGCTCAAAGTCGATGCGCGGATCGATCCAAGTATAGATCAGATCGGAAATCAGGCCGACGACAAGTCCCATGAGCGAGAAAATAAAAAGGGTACCGAATACGATCGGGTAATCGCGATTGACGACCGACAGATAGCCAAGGCGGCCAAGGCCATCCAGCGAGAAAATGTTTTCGATCAAAAGCGAGCCGGTGAAAAAGGCGGAGATGAAGGCGCCAGGGAAGCCCGCAATGACGATCAGCATCGCATTGCGGAAGACATGGCCATAGAGCACCTTTCGTTCCGAAAGACCCTTGGCGCGCGCGGTCACCACATATTGCTTCTTGATCTCATCGATGAAGGAGTTCTTGGTCAGGAGTGTGGTGGTGGCGAAAGCAGAAAGCACGAGAGCTGTCAGCGGCAGCGTCAGGTGCCAGAAGTAGTCGATGATCTTCTGCCACCAAGTCAACTCGGCGAAGTTATCGGATGTAAGGCCCCGCAGGGGAAACCAGTCAAAGAAGGAACCGCCGGCAAAGACCACGATCAACAATATGCCGAAGAGGAAGCTCGGTACCGCATAACCAACGATGACGATGCCGGAGGTCCAGACATCGAATTTGGAGCCATCTTCCACTGCCTTCTTGATACCAAGGGGAATGGAAATGGCATAGGAAATGATCAGGATCCAGAAGCCGAGCGAGATAGAGACAGGCATCTTGTCGATGATGAGATCGATGACGGAAGAGTTTCTGAAGAAGCTATCGCCGAAGTCGAAGCGAATGTAGTTCCACATCATCTCCAGAAAGCGCGTCAGCGGTGGCTTGTCGAAGCCGAACTGCTTTTCGAGTTTGGCGATCAGTTCGGGATCGAGACCCTGAGCGCCACGATATTTCGACCCGCTTTCATCGACACCACCGCCACCCATGAGGTCGCCACCGCCGGAGAGGCGATCAGCAGCGCTATCGCCGGAACCGGACAATTGAGCGATGACCTGTTCGACCGGGCCGCCCGGCGCAAACTGAATGACGAGGAAGGAAATGCCCATGATGCCGATAATGGTCGGTATCATCAGCGCCAGACGCCGCAGAATATAGGCTCCCATTAGAGTTCACACTCCGTGCAAGCGCGCTCGGCTGTCATCCCCACTGTCAAACCGTTTCCTTTCTCGGCAAGCGACACATATCGCCAGCCCAATGATTCGTCTTCATGCATGTGAATCAAGGCTTGGGCTATAAAGCAAGACCAAGCTCATTTTGCCGCACTGGCCGACCACCAGGCTTCAGGGAAACCAACGCCGTAATAGGGCAATTCCGTGGGGCGAACGATCGTATTCCAGTAAGCGACCGTCATCTCGCCGCGGTAGAATTGCGGGATGACGTAATTGCCCGCCAGTAGAACCCGATCCAGCGCCTTGACGGCGGCAACCTGATCCTCACGGTTGGGAGCGAAGATAATCTTACGGATGATCTTGTCGATCGCAGGATTGCTAATGCCGGCGAAGTTTTTCGAGCCTTGGCGGTTGGCTGCGGCCGAACCCCAATAATCGGCTTGTTCATTACCGGGATTGGAGGTTTGAGCCCAAAGATTGACGATCATGTCGTAGTCGAAGGCGCGTGTGCGATTGGTGTATTGCGACGAATCCACGTTTCGAACGGTGACATTGATGCCGATCTTCTTGAGGTTTTGGGTGTAGGCCAGGACGACGCGCTCCATGGCGGGAGAATCAACCAGGATTTCGAAATCGAAAGGCTGGCCCGTCTTCGCGTTGACCATGCGGTTGCCCCGCAACTCGTAGCCCGCCTCTTTCATCAGCTTGACGGCCTCGCGTAGATTGTCGCGCTGCTTGGCAGGATCGCCACCAACGGGATTGCGATACTCGGTGGTAAAGACCTCGGGCGGCACGTCATCTTTTACTTCGGTCAGGATCTCCAGCTCTTTGCCCTGCGGCAAACCGGATGAGGCAAGGTCGCTTCCCATGAAGAAGCTGTTGATCCTCTGATATTGGCCGAAGAACAGCGTCTTGTTCATATCCTCGAAGTCATAGGCGAGGTTCAGCGCTTTGCGGACTCTCGGATCCTTGAACTTGTCCCGGCGAGCATTGGGCACGAAGGCCTGCATGATACCGACCGAGCGGTAGATATTCGGAATTTCCTCGCGCTTTATCCGTCCGTCCTTGACGGCTGGAAAATCATAGCCGGTTGCCCAGCGCCCGGCAGAGTTTTCCTGCCAGAAATCCGTATTTCCTGCTTTGAAGGCCTGAAACTCCACATCGCGATCCGTATAGAACGTATAGCTGATCGTCTTGAAGTTGTTCATGCCGACATTGACGTTCAGGTTTTTGCCCCAATAATCGTCACGCAATTCGTAAGTGATCGTGGAGCCCGGCGCCACGGAAGCTATCTTGTAGGGTCCGGACCCCATGACCGGCTCTAGTGTCCCGCGTGAAATGTCGCGTGGCTTTCCATCCGGACCGTTGGCCTCCCACCAGTGCTTGGGAACAACGAGCAGTTGCCCGATGATCTGCGGAAGTTCGCGGTTGTTTTTCTCGTCGAAAGTGAAGGTCACTTCCCGGTCGCCAGTCTTCTCCGCTTTGGTGACGTGCGCGTAGTAGGTCGCGAGCTGCGGGTTGAGGTCCTTCGCCTTTTCAAAGCTGAAAACAACGTCCTCCGGTGTTACCGGTTTCCCGTCGGCGAATGTCGCTTCCGCGCGCAGCCTAAACGTCGCCTTTGATATATCGTCTGGATAGGTCAACGCCTCTGCAAGAAGGCCATATGATGCTGAAAGCTCCTCTTCGGAAGACTTCATCAGCGTATCGAACACGACCCCGAGACCCGTCGCGGCCTCTCCCTTGGCAAGAAGGGGGTTCAGGGTGTCGTAGGTACCGGCTGTCGACAACCGCAGGGCGCCGCCCTTCGGCGCATTCGGATTGACGTAGTCGAACCGCTCGAAGCCCTTCGGATGTTTCAATTCTCCGACCGTGGCGATGCCCACACGCCATTGCCCGTCTTCCTGCGCGTGCGTTGCTGTCGAGGACGTGAAAAGCGATACCCCCATTGCCAGGAGCAGGAAGGGTTTTGCGCTTGCCAGAGCCATGGGCGGATTTTCCTTTCGGTGCGTGTTGCGGCAAAGCATAAGCCAAACAATGTCAAAAAATAGAGGCGCCACCTCACAAGCCGGTTATTCGCAAACATGCTTTCACCAAATTCGCGATCCAGCGTACTATCGCATAAAAGAATCAACCGGATCGCAGGCGGCGACGAATGAGATTAAAGACAATGACAGCGCGCAGGCTTTCGCTTATCGCTTTTTCGGTCATCTCGATGATCGGCGCAGATCTCGCCCCAGTCTTTGCGGAAGACCTGCCTGCAAAACAGGTTTTTGGCCATATCGATCTTCCTTCCGCCGGTCCCTCCAGGTCTTACGGCTCCTATGCAAAAGGATGCCAGTCCGGTGCGGTTGCCCTGCCGACGGAAGGCGAAGGTTTCCAGGCCATGCGCCTTTCCCGCAACCGGCGCTGGGGCCAACCCCAGCTCATCTCCTTCATCGAACGCTTTGGCCAGGATGCGCAGAAAATCGGCTGGCCGGGCCTCTTGATCGGCGACATCTCCCAGCCGCGTGGCGGCCCGATGCTGACAGGGCACGCTTCCCATCAGATCGGGCTGGATGTCGATATCTGGTGGCGCCAGATGCCGGACCACATTATGAGCGCCCAGGAGCGCGAGGATACGCCGTTCATTTCGATGCTCGACAAGAGCAAGTTCCTGACCGTCGACGACCGCAAATGGTCTCCACTCAACGCGCGGCTGGTGATGATGGCGGCAAGCTATCCGCAGGTGGAGCGCATCTTCGTCAACCCGGCCATCAAGCAGAAGCTCTGCCAGAGCTGGACCGGCGACCGAACTTTCATGGGCAAGATCCGTCCCATCTACGGTCATGACGAACACTTCCACGTCCGCCTCTCCTGCCCCGCCGGCGCGACCGACTGCAAGCCGCAGGCGGCGGTGGGTCCGGGCGATGGCTGCGACAAGTCGCTAGCCTGGTGGTTCACCAAGGAACCTTGGGCGGCACCCAAAAAGGACCCGAACGCCAAACCGGCGAAGCCGCCGAGACCAATGATGGTGTCAGACCTGCCAAAAGCCTGTGCTGCCATTGCGGTCGCGCCTTCCGCCGGAAGATCACAGCCCGCGGTGCAAAGCTCCTACACCAGCCCTGCCGCTCCAACGGTGAGCGCCCCTCCCTCCTCATCCTCCGGTGCACCGGTTCCGCCGGCCGACGTGCCAAGACCTTCTGCGCGTCCTTCGATGAATTGATCCAAAGACGCCCGCTTTTCAAACTTGGAAGAGTTGATATAGAAGGCTTCAAATCGATTTAAAAACTGCTTGGGGCAGATGATGGACAGCAAACGCTGCGTGGCGCTGATTGCGCATGATGAGAAGAAGAATGACATGGCGGAGTTTGCCCGCGAACATCAGGATGCACTCTCAGCGTTCCGAATCGTCGCCACCGGCACCACGGGCGGGCGTGTTCAGGATGCCTGTCCAAAACTCGACGTCATTCGTCTGAAAAGCGGACCGCTTGGTGGCGACCAGCAAATTGGCGCCATGATCGCCACCGGCGATGTCGACATGCTGATCTTCTTCGTCGACCCACTCACCTCTATGCCGCATGATGTGGACGTGAAAGCCTTGACACGGCTTGCCACCGTCTACGACATACCGATGGCGCTCAACCGCGCGACGGCCGAGCGGCTGATCGACTTCCACATCAACAGATAGACACGCCCCAAAACCGGCGAGTTCTACCTTCCAAATCAAGGCGGCTTCAGGAGCAGTGATGCCCAACGAGAACGATCATCTTTCCTTTCCGATCCTCATTGGAGACATCGGCGGCACTAATGCCCGTTTCTGCATCCTGCCGGACGCCACATCTGAAGCCGTTCATCTGACGACCGTCAAAACCGCCGACTATCCCTCCATCGACGACGCCATCAAAATCGCCGTGCTGAGCAACACGGCGATCAAGCCTGTCTCGGCGCTCCTTGCCGTCGCTGGACCGATCGAGTCCGACGAGATACCGCTTACCAATTGCCATTGGGTCGTCAAACCGAAAGAGATGCTGAGCAATCTTGGTTTGAGCGATGTCGTCGTCGTCAATGATTTCGAGGCTCAGGCTTTGGCGATTGCGGCACTTGACGATGGCAATCGTGAGCTCGTCGGGACGAGTCGTCCGGACATGATGGCCTCGCGCGTGGTGCTCGGTCCAGGCACCGGTCTTGGCGTCGGCGGACTCGTCTACGCACGGCACATGTGGTTTCCAGTGCCTGGCGAAGGCGGGCACGTCGATCTCGGGCCTCGCACGGAACGGGATCGTCAAGTCTTTCCGCACCTCGAAGCGATTGAGGGCCGTATTTCTGGAGAGCAGATTCTTTGCGGGCGCGGCCTCGTCAATCTCTACCGCGCCATTTGCGCTGCGGATGGCGTTACGCCAACGTTCTCCGACCCGGCAGATGTCACCGCACATGGTCTTGGCGGATCGAATGCACAGGCCGAGGAAACACTATCACTGTTCAGCACCTATCTTGGGCGCGTTGCCGGAGACATGGCGCTCGTCTTCATGGCGCGTGGCGGGGTCTACCTTGCCGGCGGCATTTCGCAAAAGATCATTCCAGCACTCAAGCGTCCTGAGTTTCGCGCTGGTTTTGAGGATAAGGCACCGCACAGCGCGCTCATGCGCTCCATTCCGACCTATGTGGTCACCCATCCGCAGGCGGCGCTTGCCGGTCTCTCAACCTTCGCCAGAACGCCGGAGAATTTCGGCGTAACACTCGAAGGGCGTCGCTGGCAAAGCTGAGCTTCCAAGTAGAGGCTGGTCAAAGCCTGCCCTAATGGATATAGACGCCGGTTGAAAAGGCGGCCCAGTCGCCGGAACATCAAAAGGTGGATGAGCGATTGAAAACCGCCAAGTCACGGGGTCCTGTGGATGCCGACACAATTGCTGCAGTTCTAAAGCGCGTTTTCGCCGAGAATGCGCGCGACCATATCAAGGGCTACGTGTTCACAGTTTTCTGTTTGCTCGTTGTCGCTGGAACGACTGCTTTTACCGCCTGGATCATGGACTCGATCATTAACGAGGCCTTCGTCAACCGTCGAGCGGACCTCGCATTTCTTATCTGTGGTGGCATTTTCGCGGCGTTTTTCATCCGGGGCGTTGCAAGTTACGGTCAATCTGTTGCGCTTTCTAAAATCGGCAACAACATCGTTGCCCGCTATCAGAAGCGGCTTTACTCGCATTTGATGACGCTCTCGGTCGGTTACTTGAGCGAATCCCGTTCCGCACATCTCGCAGCCCAGGTCAGCCAGAATATCGGCGGCATCCGCGATGTTATGAACATAACGGTCACGTCAGTAGCCAGAGACCTCCTCACCTTTATTGCGTTGGTCGGCGTGATGATTTTCAAGGACCCGTTCCTGTCGATTATCATCGTCTTCATCGTACCACCGCTGGTCCTTGGCCTTCGATACATCTCAAAAAGGCTTCGGGAAACGACTAGGGAAGCCATCATCCTGGGTAGTCGTGTTCTCGGTTCCATGCAGGAAACGCTGCAGGGGATCGCGATCGTCAAGGCCTTCACGATGGAGAAGCCGCTCGAAGAACGAGTTTTCAAGACGATCGATGAGGCGGAAAGGCGCGGCAACAAGATTGCCCGACTATCAGAGAGAACCGCGCCGTTGACCGAAACCATAGCCGGTATTGCCGTCTCAAGCGTGCTCGCCTATGCCGCGTACCGCGCGATCTATGACAACGTTCCTCCTGGCGCCTTCTTCGCTTTCGTGACCGCCCTCCTGCTGGCTTACGACCCGGCGCGCCGTCTGGCTCGTCTTCAGGTGTCCCTGGAGCGTGCTGTCGTGAATGCGCGCATGATCTACGAAATTCTCGACATGGAGCCCGTTCAGCGCGAAAAGCCAAATGCGGTGCCGCTGACCATTGACAATGCGACGGTCGAGTTGCGCGATGTTGTCTTCTCCTACAAGGACTCCGGCCCCATCTTGAAAGGCGTGAGTTTTATTGCTGAAGGCGGAAAGACAACGGCGCTCGTCGGACCATCAGGTGCTGGTAAGTCCACCATCATCAATCTTATCCCGCGGTTTTATGATCCGACCGGCGGCGAAATCTTGATCGATGGGCAAAATATTGCCGACGTGACGACGCGTTCGGTGCGCCTGAATCTCGCCTACGTTTCGCAACAACCCTATCTGTTTGAAGGCACGATCCGCGATAATATCCGCTATGGCCGCCCTGAAGCGACGGACGCTGAAATTGAAGAGGCTGCGAGGCTTGCTTTCGCCCATGACTTCATTCTGGCACAGCCGCTGGGTTACGATACCCAGGTTGGTGAGAACGGCATGACCCTTTCGGGCGGCCAGCGTCAGCGCCTTTCCATCGCACGCGCTCTGGTCCGCAATGCGCCGATCCTGCTGCTTGATGAAGCGACGTCTGCACTTGATACCGAGTCGGAAGCCGTCGTGCAAAAGGCACTCGATACGGCCATGACGGGTCGCACGGTTATCGTCATTGCCCATCGTCTATCCACGGTCGTCAAGGCGGATAAGATCGTGGTGATGAATGAGGGGCAGGTTGTCGAAGAAGGAACGCATGAGACGCTTGCGCGGCAGGAGGACGGTCTTTACGCTCGCCTCAACAATCTTCAGGCGACAGGCGTTCGCGGACTTTGAAAGCACAGGGTGACGACATGAGCGGCAACGGCATGAAACTGGTGGTGGTTGGCGCTGCAGGCCGTATGGGACAGACCCTCATCCGTCTCATTCATGAGACGCCCGGCGTCCAACTTCATGCCGCGATCGAGCGGGAGGGCTCGCCCTTCGTTGGACGCGATGCGGGAGAGATTGCGGGTCTCGGCCCGATCGGTGTTTCCGTTACCAGCAATGCGCTTGCGGCCTTCGTCAATGCCGAAGGCGTGGTCGATTTTACCTCTCCGGGAGCCAGTGTGATCTTCTCCGGCCTCGCCGCACAAGCGCGTATCGTCCACATTATCGGCACCACCGGCTGCTCGGTTGAGGATGAGGAAAAGTTCAACGCGGCTGCGCGTCATGCGCGCGTTGTAAAGTCCGGCAATATGAGCCTTGGCGTCAACCTTCTTTCTGTGCTGACGCGTCAGGCGGCAAAAGCGCTCGGACCACAGCAGTGGGATATTGAGGTGCTGGAAATGCATCATAAGCACAAGGTGGACGCACCATCCGGCACGGCCCTTCTGCTTGGCGAAGCCGCAGCTGAGGGTCGCAGTATCAATCTTGCCGACCACTCCGTCAGGGTACGCGACGGCCACACGGGCGCTCGCCAGCCGGGCACCATCGGGTTCGCGACGCTTCGTGGCGGCTCGGTCGTTGGCGATCACTCCGTGATCTTTGCTGGTGAGGGAGAACAACTGACCTTCTCGCACCATGCGGCGGATCGGAGCATTTTCGGGCGTGGCGCCATCGCCGCCGCACTCTGGGCTTTCGACAAGAAGCCCGGCTTCTACTCGATGCTGGACGTTCTCGGTCTGGCCGACAATTCATAATCAACCTGGAGAGTATTTATGAGCGGAACCCTCGTCCTCGTTCGTCACGGTCAAAGTGACTGGAACCTCAAGAACCTCTTCACCGGATGGCGCGATCCGGACTTGACCGAACTCGGCGTGCAGGAAGCCAATGCTGGCGGCAAGGCGCTTGCCGATTACGGTATCAAGTTTGATGTTGCTTACACCTCCTCTCTAATCCGCGCGCAAAAAACCTGCCAGATCGTGCTCGACAATGTCGGCCAATCCGGCCTCGAGACCATCCGCAATGAGGCTTTGAACGAGCGCGACTATGGCGATCTCTCCGGTCTCAACAAGGACGACGCCCGCGAGAAGTGGGGTGAAGAGCAGGTGCACATCTGGCGCCGTTCCTACGACATCCCGCCGCCCGGCGGCGAAAGCCTGCGTGACACCGGGGCACGCGTCTGGCCCTACTACCTGACGGAAATCCTGCCGCGTGTTCTGCGTGGCGAAAAGGTTCTCGTTGCCGCCCATGGCAATTCGCTGCGCTCCCTGGTGATGGTGCTCGACAAGCTGAGCAAGGAAGAAATCCTGAAGCTCAATCTCGCGACCGGCGTGCCCATGGTCTACAAGCTGAATGCCGACTCCACCGTTGCGTCCAAGGACGTTCTGGGCGACATGTCCGCCGCGCATTGATCGTGTAAGGGCGGCCTTATTTTTTTGGTCGAGGGCCGCCCGCCACCTAGTGCCTTAGCACGGCACGCCATCAGTTCACCGTTCACTCTCTTCCGTTTAAGATCACACCATGAAATTCAGCATAGAACAGGCGGATGATTTCGTTTCTTCCATCTTCGAGAAGAACGGCGTTCTAGCGTCAAGCGCGCGCTCCGTTGCGCGTGCATTGGTTGCCGCCGAGGCCTGTGGCCAGGGCGGTCACGGATTTCGGCGGATACCGGTCTATGTGGCCCAGCTTCATGCCGGCAAAGTGAACGGTAACGCCGTGCCAACAGCGACGAAGGTACGACCCGCGGTGATCTCCGTCGACGCAGGACATGGATATGCTTATCCGGCTATCGATCTTGCGATCAAGGACGTTGCGCCGCTTGCCCGTGAACAGGGCATTGCGCTTGCCGCAATCGGTCGCTCGCATCATGCGGGTGTCATGGCTTTGACAGTCGAGCGTTTGGCCGAACAGGGTCTCGTTGCTTTCATGGTCGCCAATGCCCCGGCATCCATGGCGCCATGGGGCGGCATCAAGCCACTTTATGGGACGAACCCGATCGCCTTTGCCGCGCCGATGAAGGACGCCGATCCTCTCGTAATCGACCTCGCGCTTTCCAAGGTCGCACGGGGCAAGATCATGGCGGCCCGGCAAAAAGGCACGACCATTCCAGATGATTGGGCGCTCGACGCGCAAGGCCGTCCGACCACCGATCCAACGGAAGCAATCAACGGCACGATGGTGCCAGCAGGTGAGGCAAAGGGGGCAGCATTGGCTCTCATGGTCGAGATCATGACGGCGGGCCTCACGGGCGGCAATTTCGGCTTCCAGGCCTCGTCTCTTTTGGACGATACCGGAACAGCGCCATCGCTTGGGCATACGATCATAGCGATCGACCCGACCATTGCCGGCAACGATGTTCTGGCGGAGAGGGTTTCGCAGATGGCAGCGGAAATCGAGTCTCAGGACAATGCGAGGCTTCCAGGCCGCCGCAGCCAAGGCATCCGCAAGCAGTCACTGGAGAACGGCATTACGATCGAAGACGATATTTTGCGTCAGATCGAAGCGCTCTGAGAACCGGCAAAAGTGCGCGGTCTTTCAGGTCGACGTTTCTTTGAACAACACATTCTGGTCGAGAAGATAACGGGAGAACAGCGGCAGACTGGCGCCACCAATAGCGCGCGCCTGACTTCCGACCGCGCCCTCCCTGATATCCGGCACGGCCACACCTTGAAGATCATGTAACGTCAGTGCGTCGCTTGTCGCCTCGACGATTCGCGAGCGCACCCATCCTGGGAAGCCGCCATCGATGATGACGGTGGAAAAATCGATGATCGATGCGGCGGCAATCACGGCCTGGGCGAGTGCGGCGCCCGTATTGCGGATCCACACTTCCAGCGGTTCACCGAAATCGATCCATTCGTCGGGCGAAAACCACAGTGGTTTGGGATCGATGCCTCTTTCACGCAGCATGTCTTCGAGCACGAAGATCGAGGCGATCTTGAGCAACTGAACCGTTCTGCCATCTTGCCCTTGAACCGGCAGTGGACCGATGGCACCGGCCGCCCCTGTCCGTCCCGAGAACAAGGCCGAGTTCAAGACGACGCCGCCACCAATGAACGAACCGATGAAGACGTAGAGAAAATCCGGATAGGCCTGGCCGTTGCCAAACACCAGTTCGGCGCCGCAAGCGCTCGTCGCATCATTCTGAAGAAAGACGGGATAGTCGACAGTATCGGCGATTTCCTGGCGAAGATCGACGTGGCGCCAGCTGTCCATTTTGCCTTCAGGTGCACCGACTTCTTTCGCCCAACTCCAGAGTTCGAAGGGCGCGGCGATCCCGACGCCCGCGATCTTCTCGCGTTCTGACGGATCAAGCCTCCCCTCCAGCTCGGCGATGCCTTGAGTCACGAAGGGCAATATCCATTCCGGCATCGGGTAAGGGTAAGTATTGCGCAGCTGCATCTTGATCTGACCGACGAAATCCATCAGCACCAGATCGACGCTGCGGCGGCCAATCTTGACGCCGAAGGAGTAAACCGAATCCGGATTAAGCCGCATCGGAGTCGAAGGCTGGCCGACGCGACCCCGGAGCAATTCGCCCCTGATCAGCAAGCCATCCTTTTCGAGCGAGCGCATGATCACTGATACAGTCTGGGCTGAAAGGCCGCTGCGCCTTGCGATTTCGGCTTTTGACAAGGCGTTGTGACGACGCACCAGAGAGAGCACCAACCGTTCATTATAGGCGCGAACGCGAACCTGATTAGCGCCCCCCGTCAAATCGGTAGCCGCTGCAATCGGCGTCTGCGACATCTCCAGTGATCGCGACATCTTATCATCCTCCCAGCCGGTACGGGTTCAATCGCAACGGCTTCACTCACCATATCGTGCGCAAAAGTGTCCCGGTCTCCTCCCGTCCACTTCCGCCACCAAGGGTTAGAGCATGACAGATCGAATTAATAATTCAATTGGATTTATTTATTGACAGGTTGTTAATTTGGTGGTTCCATCGGTTCCAGTGGCGCCGGATCTAGGAGGAGAAGGGCCGCAGACCAGTCATCCAAATGGCTGTTTGTTTTCACTGGGAGGATCATATGAAGACAACTGTTTCCGCCTTTTTGGGCGCGCTTGCGCTTGGCGTTTCTTTCGCTTCGGTCGCATCGGCCGCCGATACGTCGGCATGCCTCATTACCAAGACCGACACCAATCCCTTTTTCGTCAAGATGAAAGAAGGCGCGACCGCCAAGGCGAAAGAACTGGGCGTGACGCTCAAGTCTTACGCCGGCAAGGTCGATGGTGACTCCGAAAGCCAGGTTGCAGCCATCGAGTCCTGCATTGCCGACGGCGCCAAAGGTATTCTGATCACCGCTTCCGACACCAAGGGCATCGTTCCGACGATTAAAAAGGCACGCGACGCAGGCCTACTGGTCATCGCTCTCGACACACCGCTTGACCCGATCAACTCTGCTGACGCGACATTCGCGACCGACAACCTTCTGGCTGGCAAGCTGATCGGCGAATGGGCCAAGGGCACCATGGGCGATGGCGCGAAGGATGCCAAGGTCGGCTTCCTCGATCTGACGCCTGACCAGCCGAGCGTCGACGTTCTTCGCGACCAGGGCTTCATGATCGGCTTCGGCATCGATCCGAAGGACCCGAACAAGATCGGCGACGAAACCGATCCGCGTATCGTTGGCCATGACGTGACGAACGGCAACGAAGAAGGCGGCCGCAAGGCCATGGAAAACCTTCTGCAGAAGGACCCGGGCATCAACGTCATTCATACCATCAACGAACCTGCCGCTGTCGGTGCTTACCAGGCGCTCAAGGCTGTTGGCATGGAAAAGAACGTGTTGATCGTTTCGGTTGACGGCGGTTGCCCAGGCGTGAAGTCGGTTGAGGAAGGCGTGATCGGCGCGACCTCGCAGCAATATCCGCTGATGATGGCGGCACTCGGCGTCGAGGCCATCAAGAAGTTTGCCGACACCGGCGAAAAGCCAAAGCCGACGGAAGGCAAGTCCTTCTTCGACACTGGCGTTTCTCTGGTCACCGACAAGCCGGTCAAGGGTGTTCCTTCGATCAGCGTCAAGGAAGGCCTGGCGAAGTGCTGGGGCTGATGCCCTCCGTCACCATCTGAAGATCATGGCCGGGATCACTCCCGGCCAACTTCACCCAAAACCATTCGCTTTCGTAATACCCGGCTGACATTTCGGCGCCGCGCATAGATGTTTGGCGAGCGGGAGGAGGAAACATGAGCGGAATTCAAGAATTCGAGCGCGTGCTAGATGGGAGCGACAAGAAAGTCGCCTCCTTCGATCAGCAGAGCGTTTCCGCGCTCAAACGCGCCCAGCATTTTCTACACTCGACACCGGCGGCCGTGCCACTCATCGTCCTGATCCTATCGGTTGCGATCTTCGGCATGACGATCGGCGGACGGTTCTTTTCATCCTACACATTGACCCTGATCCTGCAGCAGATCGCCGTCGTCGGCATTCTGGGCTCGGCACAGACATTGATCATCCTGACGGCCGGTATCGATCTTTCGATCGGCGTGGTGATGGTCATTTCATCCGTCGTTATGGGCAATGTGGCGGTCACCTACGGACTGCCCACCCCTATCGCCATTCTCGCAGGCTTTGTTGTCGGCGGACTTTGCGGCTTCTTCAACGGCTTCCTGGTGGCGGTGGTGAAACTTCCCCCCTTCATCGTGACACTCGGATCATGGAACATCGTCATGGCGACGAATTTCATCTATTCGGCCAATGAAACGATCCGCGATGCCGACGTGCAGCAGACCGCACCGCTTCTTCAGCTCTTCGCAACAAACTTCCGTATCGGTTCTGCCATTTTTACACTCGGCGTCATCGCCATGGTCGCGCTCGTCGCCGTGCTCTGGTACGTCCTGAACCAGACCGCCTGGGGACGCCACGTCTATGCCGTGGGCGACGATCCGGAAGCGGCAAAGCTTTCCGGCATTCAGACCCGCAAAGTCCTGCTCAGCGTCTACACGATCGCTGGCGTCATTGCAGCCTTCGCGGCCTGGGTGGCCATCGGCCGTAACGGTTCGATCTCTCCATCTGCCGCCGTGACCGACTACAACCTGCAGGCCATTACCGCAACCGTTATCGGCGGTATCTCGCTCTTCGGTGGACGTGGCTCCATTCTCGGAACGCTGTTCGGCGCCATGCTGGTCGGCGTGGTCTCTATGGGCCTCAATATGCTCGGCGCGGACCCGCAATGGAAGGTTATGTTGACAGGCTGGCTGATCATCGCCGCCGTCGCAGTGGATCAATGGATCAGAAAGGCAGCCGTCTGATGGCCCAGGATATGAACAGACAACCCATTCTTTCAGCCCATGGTCTCGTCAAGCGTTACGGCCGCGTGACCGCGCTCGACAATGCCGACTTCGATCTTTATCCAGGCGAAATCCTGGCGGTGATCGGCGACAATGGTGCGGGCAAATCTTCGCTCATCAAAGCACTGTCGGGCGCGATCCGTCCGGATGAGGGCGAGATCCGGCTGGAAGGCAAGCCGGTTCAGTTCAAGACACCGCTCGAAGCGCGCGACGCCGGTATTGAGACCGTGTACCAGAACCTTGCGCTGTCCCCTGCGCTATCGATCACCGACAACATTTTTTTGGGACGCGAGTTGCGCAAGCCCGGCATTCTCGGCTCGGTATTTCGCAAGCTCGACCACGCGGCGATGGACAAATTTGCCCGTGAGAAGCTCTCCGAACTGGGTTTGATGACCATTCAGAACATCAACCAGGCGGTCGAGACGCTGTCTGGTGGTCAGCGCCAGGGTGTTGCGGTTGCGAGAGCTGCCGCCTTCGGTTCGAAGGTCGTCATTCTCGACGAGCCGACAGCGGCACTTGGCGTCAAGGAAAGCCGGCGCGTTCTGGAACTCATTCAGGACGTTCGCTCGCGCGGTCTGCCGATCGTGCTCATCTCGCACAATATGCCGCATGTCTTCGAAGTGGCAGATCGTATTCATATCCATCGCCTTGGCAGACGTCTCTGCGTCATCAATCCGAAGGACTATACGATGTCCGACGCGGTCGCCTTCATGACGGGCGCGAAGGAACCGCCGCACCAGGATATCGCCGCATGACACTGACGCTTGCGGCGTTGACGGACGATGTTCTTGCACGTGCAGACCATTCCCCCCGTTACATCGTCGCCATCGCCGGCCCTCCAGGGGCCGGCAAATCCACACTCGCAGATGCGCTCAGAGACAGCCTGATTGCCCGCGGCGAGACTGCCGAAGTCCTGCCCATGGATGGCTTCCATATGGACAACGGTATCTTGCAAAGCCGCGGATTGATTGCCCGTAAAGGTGCGCCGGAGACATTCGATGTGCGTGGCTTCATCGATATCGTCAAAGCCGTGCGTCATGGTGGGGAAGAGGTTCTGGTGCCCGTCTTCGACCGCTCGCGTGAAATCGCGATCGCATCCGCAAGAGCGGTTTCCGCAGATACACGCTTCATTCTCGCAGAGGGCAATTACCTGCTGCTGGACGAAGCACCCTGGGACCGTCTGAAAGACAGCTTCGACCTCACCATTTTCGTCGGGCCGTCGTATTCGGTGCTTGAGCAGCGGCTTCGAGATCGCTGGATCGGCTACGGTCTGGATGAGCAGGCCATCCATGCCAAGCTCTACGAGAACGATCTGCCCAACGGCAAGCGCGTCGTGGACCATTCGCGCCAAGCCGATATCCAGATCGATTTGTGGAACTGAAGCCTCGTTGCTTTGTGCTCAGCCGAGCGCCAGACCTTTTTCATCATCGCGTCGTCAGTTTCAGTTGGGATTGACGACTTTGCTTGCCAATCTGAACGGGCTGGAAACCGTGGCACCGACCGCATCCAGAACGAATGCGCCTGCACGGGACAGATCATTGCTACCGCCGCGCCGCTTTTCATCGAGCTTCGGCAACAGGGCGGCAAGGGCGGCGTAGCGATCGTGGTTCAAGCCATCGGATGAATCGAGTTCGGAAATATCGACAAACTGAACGCCTTCGCGTTTCGCAGCCTCGCTGATCTCGGGATCGGTGACGTCCAAGGCTCCGACCCGGCTTCGTTCACCCGCAAGAAGGGAGGCTGCCATCAAAGCGCGGTCATCCTTCGATACCAGCACGGTGAGTGGCGGATCGAGACGGCCAACCACCTCGATCTGCTTTCGGAATACGTCGGTATCGATATCCGGTGCGGCGAGAATGACCTGGAGTTTGGCGATCACATCATTGCGGCCCTTTAGCCTGAGCTCTCGCAAGGCTTCCATGACCAGCCATGCGCCCATGCTGTGTCCGAACACGATGACATTCTTGCGGGGTGATTTTTGCGCCAGATCGATCAGCAGATCCGCCAGAGCATCTCGGGAGTAGGTCGCCGCTTCCTTGTCGGCCAGATAGCCCGTCACATCCGCCATGGACGGCCAGGAGAAGACCACTGGCACACCGTTGATATCCGCGTCCGCGGCCATTTGCGCCGCACGGAACAAGGCCTCCTGATAGCTGTAATTATAGCCATGGACGAAAAGGCCCACATCCTTGCCGGATGAAACAACGCCGGCGAGATCGCGCTTGAATGCATCGTGAGACAGCACATCGCGATCGGTGACGACGAAGTCCTTCTTGGCATCGGGTTTTCCCGACGGCCACTCGATCTTGCCTTTCTTGTGATCGGGCGGGATGGAGATGTCGAAGCGCGCATAGTTCGGCACCTCGGCACGCCCAGCCCCAAATGCCAGCGTCTTTCCCGGCTCCTTCTCACGCGTACTGACCACATAGGCAGTGATACTCTTTCCCGATGTCGCCCGCGTATTGACGGCCTGCAGGACGTCGGCTCCCGGCCGTCCGGCGCAGGACCCAAGGAGGGCGAGGGTAAGCAAAAGGGAAATGACTCTGAGCATGAGATATCCGCTAAATTAGGCAATCATCGATAGCGACAAAATCTACAACTGGCAATCAGATGAACGCGAACGTAAACGTAAGATTATCATGTAATGGAAGCGCTCCCTGCGGCGCTTGGCCGGCGCGGTTTTGGAGAAAGTCCGTTTCGATTTTGGGCGGGATGCTGTAGGTCGTAAGCCATGACGATTCTGGATATGGCATGACAGCCAAGGTTTTCCTGTCCCGGCTGAAACTCACCGATTTCCGCAATTATGCGGAGGTGTCGTTGCGGCTGGATGACCGCCATGTCGTACTGACGGGCGACAATGGGTCTGGCAAGACCAACCTGCTGGAGGCCATCTCCTTCCTGTCGCCTGGCCGGGGCTTGCGCCGCGCCGTTCTATCGGATGTGACCCGCGTGGGCGCAGAGGAGACGGGTTTCTCGATCTTCGCCGACGTATCGGGCATGGATGGTGAGGTTGCGATCGGAACAGGCATCGATGGCGAGGGCGAGACCCCATCGCGGCGCCTCAGGCTCAACGGTACGTCCGTCAAGTCCGTCGATGAATTGACCGATCACTTGCGGGTTCTATGGCTGACGCCCTCCATGGACGGGCTGTTCACGGGGTCATCCTCGGATCGCCGCCGGTTCCTTGATCGCCTCGTTCTCTCGCTTGACCCGTCACATGGACGGCGTGCAAGCGACTTCGAAAAGGCGATGCGCCAACGCAACCGCCTGCTGTCGGACGGTCGCTTCGATCCTGTCTGGCTGGATGGCATCGAGAAGCAGATGGCAGAGCTTGGCATTGCCATGGCGGTAGCGCGGCACGAGATGCTGGGGTTGCTGCGCGCACTGATCGAAAGCCGCTCCGGCGATACCCGCTTCCCCAAGGCCGCGCTCACGCTGTCCGGCTTTCTCGACGATGAGTATCATCGACCGGCGGTCGATCTTGAGGATGCGTATTTCGCAACGCTCAGGGAAAGCCGTTATCGCGATGCGGGTGCGGGACGTACGCTTGATGGGCCCCATCGCGCCGATCTTTTCGTCCGGCATGCGGAGAAGGACATGGACGCGGCGCGCTGCTCCACCGGCGAGCAGAAAGCGCTTCTCGTCGGTCTCGTTCTTGCCCATGCGCAACTGACTGCCAATATGACCGGTTACGCTCCCATTCTTCTACTGGACGAAATTGCCGCTCACCTGGATGAAGGCAGGCGCGCAGCGCTTTTCGATCTCATCCACGCGCTTGGCGGTCAGAGCTTCATGACCGGAACGGATGCCTCGATGTTTTCAGCATTGCAGGATCGCGCGCAGTTTTTCACCGTGTCGCATGGCGGCGTGTCATGATAGGGCTTTGATCGATTGAGGTATCGGAGACAGGATCATGGATGCTCTTAGCCCCGAGGAAATCGAACGCTATAAGCGGCATATCCTCCTGCCCGAAATTGGCGGCATGGGGCAGCAGCGGCTGAAGGCGGCCAAGGTGCTGGTGATCGGTGCGGGCGGGCTCGGTGCGCCTGTGCTGTATTATCTGGCCGCTGCGGGCGTTGGGACGCTCGGCATCATCGATGACGATATCGTCTCGCTATCGAACCTGCAAAGGCAGGTCATTCACGACACGGGCACGATTGGCGAGCAGAAGACCGAAAGCGCACGCCGCAGCATCTCCAGGCTCAACCCGCATGTGCGCACCCTGCACTTCGAGGAGCGCTTCTCGACCGTTTGGGCGCATGATCATCTTGGTGGCTTCGATCTGGTGATCGACGGATCGGACAATTTCGACACGCGCTATGCGGCTGCGGATGCTGCAGAGACGGCGAAGGTGCCACTGGTCACGGGCGCTGTCGGCCGCTTCGATGGCTCGGTCACGGTTCTCAAGCCCTATGAGAACGGTCCGGACGGCACGTTGCTGCCGCGCTACCGTGATCTCTTTCCGACCCCGCCGCCAGAGGGCTTGATCCCGTCCTGCGCCGAAACGGGAATCATCGGCGCACTCACAGGCGTCGTTGGCACGACCATGGCGATGGAGGCGATCAAGATCATCACCGGTACGGGAGAGCCGCTGGTCGGCCGGCTGCTGCTTTACGATGCGCTCGCCGCCCGCTTCGAAACCGTTCGCTACAAGAGGCGCCAGGCAGCATGACTACAATCGTTCAGATCGACGACACTTTCGACCGCATCGATGAATTACTGGCGCTCATCATGTCCTCCTTCGCCTATATGGATGGCGTGATCGACCCGCCTTCCTCCGCCCACCGCCTGACGCCGGATAATCTGCGTCAAAAGATCCGGGATGAGATTGCCTTTGTCGCGCTCGACGACGGCGACGTGCTCGGGTGTATTTTCTGTAAACCGGAGGCCGCGTCGCTCTATGTCGGCAAGCTCGCCGTTTCACCTGCCGCGCAGGGTCGAGGGATTGGAAAGGCGTTGCTAAGGAAGGCGGAAGAGACGGCGGACAGGCTGTCGCTGCCAAGCCTGCGGCTGGAGACCAGGATCGAGCTTATCAACAATCACCGGCAGTTTTCGTCCTGGGGCTTCGTCAAGACGGCCGAGAATTCGCATGCGGGCTACGAGCGGGTCACCTCCATCGAAATGACGAAGCACCTGCCTCGTTAAGCCCTGCCCGGCAGCACCCGGTTCGGCGGTCTGTGGCCGTCATAAAAGGCGCGGATGTTGATGATGACCTTGTCGCCCATGTCGATGCGGCCTTCGATGGTGGCCGAGCTCATATGCGGCAAGAGCACGACCCTGCCCTCCTTGGCAAGCTTGATGAGCTTTGGATTGACGACAGGTTCGTTCTCAAACACGTCGAGGCCCGCACCGGCAATCTTGCCCTGGCGCAGGCACTCGATCATCGCCGCCTCATCGATGATATCGCCGCGCGCGGTGTTGACGATGTAGCTTGTCGGCTGCATCAGCGCGAGGCGGCGCGCCGAAATCAAGTGATAGGTCGCGGGCGTCGACGGGCAGTTGACGGAAACGATATCGACGCGCGCCAGCATCTGGTCGAGGCTGTCCCAATAGGTCGCCTCAAGTTCCGCTTCCGTAGCCGGACTGACACGCTTGCGATTGTGGTAATGGATCGAGAGACCAAAGGCTTTGGCGCGGCGGGCAACCGCAGTGCCGATGCGGCCCATGCCGACGATGCCGATGCGCTTGCCCGACAGGCGACGACCCAGCATCCAGGTCGGCGACCAGCCGCGCCAATCTTCCGAGCCATTGGCAAGCACGCGCGTGCCCTCGACAAGGCGGCGCGGAACGGCGAGCACCAGCGCCATCGTCATGTCGGCGCTGTCTTCTGTCAAAACGTTCGGCGTATTGGTGACGGTGATGCCCCTGCGGGCCGCCGCATCCACATCGATGTGATCGATGCCGTTGGAAAACCCTGCGATCAATTTCAGTTGAGGACCGGCCTGCTCGATCATCGACGCGGTGATGCGATCGGTCACAGTGGGGACCAAAACGTCGACGCGCTGCATGGCAGCCAGAAGCTCGGCTTCAGTGCGTGGTGCGTCCTCGATGTTCAATTCAGCCTCGAACAGTTCCCGCATGCGGGTCTCGACCAGATCCGGCAATTTTCGGGTCAAATAGACGGTCGGTCTCTTCTTGTTCGTCATTGTCTGCAGGCACCTTGTTCAGAGGTCGTTAACCAGAAAGAGCGATAATTTGTTCACCAAGGGCGTTTCTACCAGACCCACCGGCGAAGACAAACAAATCTCGCATGTTGCTTCTTCGGCGGCAGGACTGGGACGCCCCTCAAACGTCATTCTCTTGTTTCACGGAAACGGTCAAACGACATGCGTAGCTTTGTCTCCATCCTCTGCATTGCATTGTCATTCGGCTTTCTCGCCGCCGCGACGCCGGCTCTGGCTCAGGGTGCCGCGAAGGGCGCCAGCGGCCTGCCGCTGCCGCGTTTCGTCAGCCTGAAATCCAAGCGCGTTAATATGCGCATCGGTCCCAGCACCGACTACGCCGTGTCTTGGATGTATATGAAATCCGGCATGCCGGTGGAGATCATTCAGGAATATGAAAACTGGCGGCGCATTCGCGATGCCGACGGCACCGAGGGCTGGGTGAACCAGGCACTGCTGTCGGGTGAAAGAACTGCGGTGGCAGCACCATGGATGCGCGGCAAGGGCAAGGACGTGTTCGTCAACATGCGCCGCGAGCCGCAATCGAGCGCTTCTGTCGTGGCAAAGCTCGAGCCCGGCGTGCAGATCCGCATCGGCGAATGCAATGGAGACTGGTGCAAGGCTGAAGCTGGTCAGGTCAGCGGCTGGGTTTCGCAGGGCGAAATCTGGGGTGCCTATCCCGGTGAAGCCTTCAAGTAAGCAAAACCGTGCGCCCTTGAGGACGCACGGGAATGATTGGAAACAATCCTAGAGAAGACCGTGCTTCTCAGCCAGCGCCTTCAGCGACGACATGGGACGCGGTCCGATCTGCTGAATGACGGCCGCGGCCGCGAGGCAGCCGAGCTTGCCACTATCCTCCAACGAACGACCCTGCGTATAGCCGAAGAGGAAGCCGGAGGCGAAGAGATCGCCAGCACCCGTCGTGTCGACGACATCGAAAACCGGATAGGCATCGACCTTGACCCGCTCCGCGCCGCGCACGATGACCGCGCCTTCTTCGCTCATCGTCACTGCTGCGATCTTGCAGTCCTGAGCGATCCTGGTGAGCGCCAGATCGAAGTCTTCGGTTTCATAAAGCGACAGCGCTTCCTGCTTGTTGGCAAAGACGATATCAACGGTGCCGGAGCGCATGAGATCGAGAAACTCGTCGCGGTAGCGGCCGACGCAGAAGCTGTCGGAGAGCGTCATCGAGACTTCGCGGCCATTTTCATGGGCGATGCGGGCGCAGTCGCGGATCGCATCCTTGGCGCGCGGCGGATCCCAGAGATAACCCTCGAAATAGGTGACCTTCGACTGGGCGACGATCTCCGGCTCGACATCTTCGGGACCAAGTTCAACACAGGCGCCGAGATAGGTGTTCATGGAGCGCTCGCCATCTTCGGTGACGAAGATCATGGAGCGGGCGGTGGGCGGGAAGGTCCCACGCGGCTTGGTCTCGAAATAGACACCCTGAGCGCGGATATCGTGCTGGAAAATTTCACCGAGCTGATCTTCTGCCACCTTGCCGAAATATGCGGCCGGAGCACCGAAATTGGCAACGCCCGCTGCCGTATTGCCCGCACTTCCGCCCGACGCTTCCAGTGCAGGACCCATCAGCGAATAGAGCAGTTCCGCGCGTTCCGCGTCGATCAGGTTCATCGCGCCCTTGGTGATGGCGTTATCGATAAGGAAGCTGTCATCGCAGCGGGAAATAATGTCCACGATGGCGTTGCCAACGGTCAGTACGTCGAATTTTGTCATGAGCCTCTTGTCCGAGCCGCACCGACCCGGTGCGTTATCCGGAACTTGGTCTTAAAGATTTCTGCCGACAAGAAAAGAGAAAAGGCGCCTTCGCCTGCCAGCGCCATCCGCAACAAAACTGTCCGCGTCATTTGCCTGTCATGAAGCTCTGCTAATGAGTCAGTCGTTCCCGGCACGGATGTACTGACGGGGATGACAGGCTGAAGCGGGGGACGATCCCCGCTTTTTTCTGTTTCTACAGATGGCTCTTGCTCCGGCTTCTCATAGAAAACGGTTTGAGACCATTGGCCTTTCCTATACAGGGTAGTTCTTCCGCAGAACGCCGTGAAAGCCCGTCTCCATGTATGCTGTCGCCGTCAATGTCGCCCCGATCTTTCTGCTCATTCTGATCGGTTGGCTGACGGTGAAAACGAAGCTGTTCAAGGCCGATGCGAGCGATGTGTTGAGCGACTTCGTCTTCAAGATCGCCGTGCCGACGCTGATCTTCCGTACGCTGGCGGAAGCTGATTTCCACGGCGCTTCGCCCTTCAAGCTCTGGATCACCTATTTCACCGGCGTCGCGATCACCTGGGCTGCGGGCCAGATGGTGACGACCTACATCTTCAAGCAGGATTTGCGCGTCAGCGTCATCGCCGGCATCTCATCGGCCTTCGCCAACAATATCTTTATCGGACTGCCACTCGTCAGCCGCTCCGTCGGCAATGATGGGATCGTGGCGATTTCCATTCTGCTCGCCATCCATCTTCCGATCATGATGATTGCCGGAACGATCCTGATGGAAAATGCCACACATAAGGTGGTGGGCGGCGAAAGAAGAAGCACCCTGACTGTATTAAGACAGGTGGGCCGCAATCTCGCGACCAATCCCTTGGTGATCGCGCTTATTCTCGGGCTCTGCTTCAACATGATCGGCGCACCGATGCCCGTCGTCTTCACAACGGTGATCGATCAGGTTGCCGCCATGGCGGGACCGGCAGCCTTGATCTCATTGGGAATGGCGCTGACCAAATATCCGGTGCGCGGAAACCTGCACATCGCAGCCACTGTCACCGCATTCAAGCTCTTGCTCCTACCGGCCTGCGTCTGGGCGACGGCGCATCTGCTCGGCCTCAACCCCGCCTGGACATCCGCGCTGGTGCTGACGTCATGCGTGCCAACCGGCATCAATTCCTGGCTGCTGGCCAACCGATTCGGGATCGGACACAGCATCGCTGCCTCCACCATCAGCATATCGACACTGTTCGGCGTTCTGAGTGTATCGCTGTGGGCGTGGTTACTGAGCTGAGGCTGCAGACGAGCCGCAGCCTCCCTTGCGAATGATTACTTCTGGGCGCTCAGAATCTTGAAGCGGGCGTTGCGGCAGACTTCTTCGCTCTTGCGGAACTCGCTTGCCAGCACCGGTTCATAGGGAAGGCCGCGATTGGCAACCATCAGCAGCTTGCCGCCGCTGCGCAGCGCGGTGGCTGCCGCCTTGATCATAGCCTGGCCGAGCGCGGGTTCGGCTGCCTGTCCGCCCGCATGGAAGGGCGGGTTCATGATGATCAGGTCGTATTTTTCCTTTGGCGGCTCGGCTGCAAGGTCCTGCCAGAAGAAGCGGGCGGTCAGTCGCGGGCAGTTTTCCAGAAGATTGTTCTTGGCGAATTCGAGCGCGTTGTAATCGGCTTCAAAGAGATCGATGCGGGCTGTGCGCGGCGATTTCTCGGCCAGCATGACCGAGAGATAACCCCAGCCAGCGCCGAAATCCGCAGCATTGCCATCGAAATCCGTCGGCATGCGCGAGACAAGCAATTCAGAGCCGTCATCCACGCGATCATGGGAGAACATACCGGGCATGGCCGTGAAACGGTTGTCGATGGTGACGGGCTTTTGCTCGAGCTTTGCGACCACAGCCGAAACATCGTCCGGCCTTGCAAACCAGATGGCGACGCCGTGATATTTCGGGGTGGATTCCGCTTCGATACCAAGCTTGGCAAGCGTCTTGCGCAGGGTGACGATGCCGTCCTCCTTGGCGCCTGCCGCCAGGATCAGACCGCCCGCCTTGACGCGCTTCAAGGCTTCCGCCATGCGGTTTTCGTTTTCGCCGCGGTGCTTGCCACACAGGATCATGGCAGCATCATAGTCCTCTCCGGAAATCTCCGGTGTCACCTCAGAACCATGCGCTTGCAGCGCGCGATAAAGCGGACGCAGGTTCTGAACCGCGACGATCTCGGCCTCGAAGCCTTCCAGGCGAGGCGCACCCGCTTCCGCGCCCAGAAACAGCACACGCTCGCCGGCTTTCGGCGCTGGCAGCATATCGGCAGCGAAGGGATGGAACAGGGTTTTGACTGCGTCACGGCTCATCGGGAGCATCCTCAAGAACATGTGCCGGAAAAGCGCCTAGCGTCTTTGCCTCGGGACAATGCGTTCAACAACAATGGAACAGCTTCACGTTCTCTTCAAACAGGAGCCGCTCTGAAAATAGAAAAAAGGCGCGGGAGAGATCCCGCGCCCCGATAGGAACAAGCGCCTGCGCCTTACTCGGCAGCAGCGTCGCCTTCAGCCTTCTTCTCGGCAACGATTTCTTTGCCGGTTGCCTGGTCAACGATCTTCATGGACAGGCGAACCTTGCCACGCTCGTCAAAGCCCATCAGCTTGACCCAGACCTTGTCGCCTTCCTTGACGACGTCGGAGGTCTTGGCAACGCGCTCGGAAGCCAGCTGCGAGATGTGAACGAGACCGTCACGTGCGCCGAAGAAGTTGACGAATGCGCCGAAGTCGGCGGTCTTGACGACCGTGCCTTCGTAGATCTGGCCAACTTCAGGCTCTGCCACGATGGAGTGAATCCACTTGCGGGCCGCTTCGATTTCCTTGCCGGAAGAGGAGGCGATCTTGACGGTGCCGTCATCTTCGATGTTGATCTTCGCGCCGGTCTTTTCGACGATTTCGCGAATGACCTTACCGCCGGAGCCGATGACTTCGCGGATCTTGTCGACCGGAATGTTCATGACTTCGATGCGCGGAGCGAATTCGCCAAGCTGACCACGGCTCTCGGTGATGGCATTGGCCATCTCGTTGAGGATATGCTTGCGGCCACCCTGTGCCTGGTCAAGAGCGACCTTCATGATCTCTTCGGTGATACCGGCGATCTTGATGTCCATCTGCAGCGAGGTGATGCCATCTGCCGTACCGGCAACCTTGAAGTCCATGTCGCCGAGGTGATCTTCATCGCCCAGGATGTCCGACAGAACGGCAAAGCGGTCGCCTTCGAGGATCAGGCCCATGGCGATACCGGCAACCGGCTTTGCCAATGGAACGCCGGCATCCATCAGAGCAAGCGACGTGCCGCAAACGGTTGCCATGGAGGACGAACCGTTGGACTCGGTGATTTCCGATACGACGCGCAGCGTGTAGGGGAACTGCTCGGCAGAAGGAAGCATCGGGCGAATAGCGCGCCATGCGAGCTTGCCGTGACCGATTTCACGACGGCCCGGGGAACCCATGCGGCCCGTTTCACCGACCGAGTAGGGCGGGAAGTTGTAGTGCAGCAGGAAGCGTTCCTTGTACATGCCGGTCAGGCTATCGACATACTGCTCATCTTCGCCGGTGCCGAGCGTGGCGACGACGATCGCCTGCGTTTCACCGCGGGTGAAGAGTGCCGAACCGTGGGTGCGCGGCAGCAGGCCGACTTCCGACACGATCGGGCGAACCGTCGAGAGGTCGCGACCGTCGATACGGCTCTTGGTGTCGAGAATGTTCCAACGAACGATCTTGGCCTGCAGGTGCTTGAAGATCGCGCCGATTTCTTCGGCCGTGTACTTGGCTTCACCGTCTTCCGGCAGGAAGTGCGCCTTGACCTTCGCCTTGACAGCGTCGACGGCAGCGTAACGAGCAGCCTTTTCAGTGATCTTATAGGCGTCGCGCAGTTCAGCTTCGGCAAGCCCAAGCATCTCGGTTTCGAGAGCGGAGAAATCTTCCGGCTCGAATTCTCGGGGTTCCTTGGCAGCCACTTCAGCGAGCTTGATGATCGCGTCGATAACCGGCTGGAAGCCACGGTGGCCGAACATGACGGCGCCGAGCATGACGTCTTCGTTCAGTTCCTTGGCTTCCGACTCGACCATCAGGACGGCGTCCTGGGTGCCGGCGACGACGAGGTCGAGAACAGACTCGTCCATTTCGTCGAGATGCGGGTTCAGAACATATTCGCCATTGATGTAACCGACGCGCGCGCCGCCAACCGGGCCCATGAAGGGAACGCCAGAGAGCGTCAGCGCCGCAGAGGTCGCGATCATGGACAGGATGTCCGGGTTGTTTTCCAGATCGTGCTGGATAACGGTGACGACGACCTGGGTGTCGTTCTTGTAGCCTTCAGGGAAAAGCGGGCGGATCGGACGGTCGATCAAGCGGGAAACGAGGGTTTCGTTTTCGCTCGGACGGCCTTCGCGCTTGAAGTAGCCACCGGGGATCTTGCCAGCTGCGTAGGTCTTTTCCTGATAGTTGACCGTCAGCGGGAAGAAGTCCTGGCCCGGCTTCGGGGACTTTGCCGAAACAACGGTCGCAAGAACCATGGTTTCGCCGTAGGTTGCGATGACGGCGCCGTCAGCCTGGCGGGCAATCTTGCCCGTCTCCAGCTTCAGCGGGCGGCCTGCCCATTCGATTTCCACGGAATGTTGATTGAACATATCTTGTCCTTCTTGTCACCGCGGCTCCACCATTGAAGCAGCGGCTTCGACACATCACGGGCAAGACAGCGGGAGGCTTTATCAAGCGTGCCACGGACGGTGGCACAAGCATCCTGCAATCCTGCCCCATGACAGGTCTTCGGTTGGTTCAGACGGTTCCGGCCCATCCGGTCCGTCTTCATGACCCAGCACCTGCCGGATCAAAAAACCGGCGGGCGCCTTGAAAGGAACCCGCCGGTCAAGATGTTAGCGGCGAATGCCCAAGGTACCGATCAGCTTCGAGTAACGGCCTTCGTCCTTCTTCTTCAGATAGTCGAGAAGCGAACGGCGGCTGGAAACCAGCGTGAGAAGACCACGACGAGAGTGGTTGTCCTTCTTGTGGCCCTTGAAGTGTTCGGTCAGGTTGTTGATCCGCTCGGTGAGGATTGCGACCTGAACTTCAGGCGAACCGGTGTCGCCTTCCTTCGTTGCATATTCCTTGATGAGGGCGGCTTTGCGCTCTGCAGTGATCGACATCGTAAGATCCTTTCTATTTTAAGGAAAACGGGTCGCCAAAGGCCGGGATGTCGTCCAGCGATGGCCATTCAATAGCAAAGGCAATGCCTAGCTGGCGCTGCCTATAAACCAATTGGCGGCTAAAGGAAAGAGGCGATGGACAGTCACTCCCCAAGGTGGGCGAAAGGAAGGACGAACCGCCAACTCGTGTATTGCTATCACTCTTGACGGAAACTTGCAGAAAGCCAGTCGAGAAAGCGTTGCGTTGCCGGTGGTAAGCCTTCGAAACGGCGCGCGACGATGAAGAAGGCGCCAAAGGGCAGCGTCTGCCGGAAGGGGCGGATCAAGCGACCGGAGGACAGATATTCCTTTGCAAAGCGCTCTTCCAACAGAGCCACGCCTTGCCCGCGGAGTGCCGCCTGAAGCGTCATGCCCTCGTCGGTGTAGATCGGACCACGCGGATAAGAGACAGAGAAAACACCGGCCATTTCGAACCAGCTTCGCCACATGTCCCGGCTATCCTCATAGAGGAGAGGAAAGTTCAGCAAGTCGGCGGGCTGTTCCAGTCTTGCTTTACCCTCCAGCAATTCCGGCGATAGATAGGGCGCCATATGTACATCCACCAGGTGGCGGCTTTCCGACCTCGGCCAGTCGCTCCTCGTCAAGCTGTGGCGAATGGCGACGACAGACTCGTTATGGCGAAACTCCACCAGGCCGGACTCCGACTCCACCCGTAGATCGATCTCGGGATGGCCGCGCTGAAAATCTGAAAGATGCGGGGTGAGAAAGCAGGCGGCAAAGGAGGGCTCGGCATTGATGCTGACCACATCGCCGGTTTCTCTCTCCTGAATATCCGCAAGGCAATCGGACATGGCATCGAAGGAGGCGGTCACGACGCTCAGCAGGCGCGCACCATCTTCGGTCAGCCGAATGGACCGGTGTCCGCGCTCGAACAGCGGCTGATCGAGCAGCGCTTCCAGCTCCCGCACCTGACGACTGATCGCAGCCTGCGAAATGCTGAGCTCGTCGGCGGCCCTGGTAAAGCTCATGAGCCGTCCAGCAGCTTCGAAACTTCTCAGCGCCGTTAGGGGCAGACGACTGCGTTTCATGCATAACCTCAAGTCATATGAAGTGCACGATAATCTCGTTTGAACGCAAGGTGCAATCGCTTTTCAATAGATCTCGACAGCTTTGGCCCGGTGGCAACCGACCCGCTTCAGAGACAAGAGATTCAAACGACAGACATGGGCGCCGTCAACGAAAGCGGACCCGTGAAGGATGCGTGATGCTTCGACAAATCATCGAGATTTTACAGGATATGCTACGGCTTGCCACACTCCAGCCGCGTGAAAATGCCGACGGCCGAGGCAGCCGTCAGCATGATGATTGAGCGCGCCTCACGGGGCTGGCGACAGTCCGCGTGTCAGCCGAAGACACGCTTGGGGCGGAATTCGCCCTGGCCGATCTCGCCGATCGCAACCAGTTTGCCGCGCGCCGTCGCATAGGCTTCCGATTCCTGCGTCGGCGCATCGCGTCCACGCAGCAGGATCGGATTGCCCATTTTCAGGCGGTGCGCCTGGTCATCATTGATGATGAGGTGCGGCAGCGAGGAGAGCGCTTCGGACGTGTCGATAAGATAGGCATCGAGAGCAGCAAGGCGCTCGTCGCGATCTTCGATGGTTTCCAGTTCGGTAAGCTTTTCCAGCGGCACCATCGCGTCTTCCGCGAAAGGTGCGACCATGGCGCGGCGGAGCTCGGAGATGAAGCCGTAGCATCCGAGATCGCGGCCCATGTCGCGCGCCAGCGCACGGACATAGGTGCCTTTGCCGCATTCCACTTCGAAATGCGCGGTGTTCTCATCCGGACAGGCCAAAAGCGTCAGGCGATGAACCTCGACCTCGCGGGCCGGAATTTCCACGACTTCGCCTTCGCGTGCCAAATCATAGGCACGCTCACCGGCGATCTTGATGGCGGAGAACTGCGGTGGCGTCTGGAGGATCGTGCCGGTGTATTTCGGCAGCAGATCGCGGATAGCCTGCTCGCTCGGACGATTGTCCGAAGCGTTGAGAACTTCGCCCTCCATATCGTCGGTGGTGCGTTCTTCACCCCAGCTGACGGTGAACTCATAGATCTTGCGGCCATCCATGACGTAGGGGACGGTTTTTGTGGCGTCACCCAGCGCGATCGGCAGCATGCCCGAGGCGAGCGGATCGAGCGTACCGGCGTGGCCAGCCTTCTGCGCGTTGAAAAGCCATTTGATCTTGGAGACGGCCTCGGTGGAGCCGAAATCGAACGGCTTGTCGAGGATGAGCCAGCCGGAAACCGGGCGGCCCTTGGGTTTGCGTGGTTTGGACATTCTTCAGTTCTGTTCGTCGTCTTTTTCGTTGGAAGATCCAAGATCGCGCTGCACTTCGGGAGAGCGCAACAGGGCGTCGATCTTCTGATAATTGTCGAAGCTGGTGTCATCGCGGAAGCGGACTTCCGGAACGTATTTCATCTGGCGCAGCTGCGGTCCGAGCCTGCCGCGGATGAACTTCGCATGCCGGTTCAAGGCATCAATGCTCTCGGTATGATCGGCAACGCCAAGCGGTGTTACATAGGCGGTCGCGATCTTGAGATCGGGAGACATGCGCACTTCCGAAATGGAAATGACCGTCTTTTCCAGAAGATCGTCGCGCACTTCGCCGCGCTGGAGGATTTGCGTCAGAGCCGCACGAACCTGCTCGCCGACGCGCAGCATGCGTTGTGAAGGGGCTGATGAAGTTGCTTTTGCCATTGTTATTCTTGCCTCAGCAAATTGGAAGAAGACCGTCGGGCCGCTTTGCAGCTTCCCAATTTCTCACTCCAGCACTCTCGGCGGAAGGCCATGTTGGACCCTCTTGTCGGAGTATCTTAAAATTCAGCGAGCGCCGGTTAGCCAGCGCTCGCTCTTAAAATCATACAATCAGGCAGAGCGCTTAGAGCGTTCTGGTAATATGCTCCACGCGGAAGCACTCGATGGTGTCGCCAGCGCGAATGTCTTCGTAGTTCTCGAAGGCCATACCGCACTCCTGACCGACCGGCACTTCGCTGACTTCGTCCTTGAAGCGCTTGAGCGTCTTGAGCTTGCCTTCGTGGATGACGACGTTGTCGCGAACCAGACGAACGCCTGCACCACGTTCCACCTTGCCTTCGACGACACGGCAACCGGCAACCTTGCCGACCTTGGTGATGTTGAAGACTTCGAGGATTTCGGCATTGCCGAGGAAGGTCTCGCGACGCTCTGGCGACAGAAGACCGGACATGGCCGCCTTCACGTCATCCACCAGATCGTAGATGATGTTGTAGTAGCGGATCTCGATGCCTGCACGCTCAGACGCCGTACGGGCCTGGGCATTGGCACGAACGTTGAAGCCGATGATCGCGGCGTTGGACGCCTCTGCCAGAGACACATCCGATTCCGTGATCGCGCCAGCGCCCGAATGGACGATGCGTGCGCGGACTTCGTCGGTGCCCAGCTTGTCGAGCGATGCGATGATCGCTTCGACGGAGCCCTGCACGTCAGCCTTGATGACCAGCGGGAACTCCTTCATGCCGGAGGTCTGTAGCTGGCTCATCATCTGCTCGAGAGAACCGCGCTGGCCTGTCTGGCGAGCAACGGCCTTGTCACGGGCAAGACGCTGACGATATTCGGAAATCTCGCGAGCGCGGCTTTCGCTTTCGACGACGGCGAAACGGTCACCGGCAGACGGCGTGCCGGACAGGCCGAGAATTTCGACCGGCATGGCAGGACCCGCTTCCTTGACGTGTTCGCCCTTGTCGTTGACGAGCGCACGAACACGGCCCCACTGATCACCGGCAACGATGATCTGGCCAGGCCTCAGCGTACCCTTCTGGACGAGAACGGTTGCAACCGCACCACGACCACGGTCGAGCTCAGCTTCGATAACCGTGCCTTCGGCCGTACGGGTCGGGTCTGCCTTCAGGTCGAGAATTTCGGACTGAAGAAGGATCGCTTCGAGCAGCTTGTCGAGACCGAGCTTCTTCTTGGCCGACACTTCCACGTCGAGCACTTCACCGCCCATGGATTCCACGAAGACTTCGTGCTGGAGCAGCTGCTGGCGAACCTTTTCAGGATTGGCCTCATGCTTGTCGATCTTGTTGATCGCCACGATGATCGGCACACCGGCCGCCTTGGCGTGGTTGATCGATTCAATCGTCTGCGGCATCACGCTGTCGTCAGCCGCAACCACCAGGATGGCGATGTCGGTTGCCTGCGCACCACGGGCACGCATGGCCGTGAAGGCGGCGTGGCCGGGGGTGTCGATGAAGGTGATCTTCTGGCCGTTCTGTTCAACCTGATAGGCACCGATATGCTGGGTGATGCCACCGGCTTCGCCAGCGACCACGTTTGCCTGACGGATGGCGTCGAGCAGCGAGGTCTTGCCGTGGTCGACGTGACCCATGATGGTGACGACCGGAGGACGCGAAACCATGTCGCCAGCAACGTCAGCGACGTTGAAGATGCCTTCTTCAATATCGGATTCCGACACGCGCTTGACGGTGTGGCCGAATTCGCCGGCAATCAGTTCGGCCAGATCGGCGTCGATGACGTCGCCCGGCTTCATCATCTGGCCTTCCTTCATCAGGTACTTGATGACGTCCACCGCACGTTCGGACATGCGCTGCGACAGTTCCTGGATGGTGATGGTTTCCGGCAGGATGACTTCGCGGGTAATCTTCTCGCGGGTTTCCTGCATCTGGCTGCGACGGAACTTCTCCTGACGACGGCGCATGGAGGCCAGCGAACGGCCGCGCTGTGCACCCTCTTCGTCGAGGTTCGACGTAACCGTCAGCTTGCCGCGACGACGCTCTTCTTCCGTCTTCAAACGGGCAGCAGGCTTTGCCGGTGCCGGTGCCGGCGCCTTGCCGCGCATCGGCATGCCGGTACGGCGTGCACCACGATCGTCCTCATCATCCTTCTCGGTGCGGCGAACGCCCGGAACACCACGACCGGGCATGTCCGGTGCTGGCGCGGGTGCCGCTGCTACGGGCGACGGACGGGTGGACTGCGGACGAACGTCACGGCGCACTGGCTGTGCGGTCGTCGTTGTCGGCGCTGCCGGCTGTTCGGCTCTTGCAGGGGCTTCGTTTTCAGCAGCCTTTGCAGCAGCCGCTTCTTCGGCGGCGCGACGGACGGCTTCTTCCTTCTCGGCGACGAGGCGGCGTTCTTCCTCCACCTTGCGGCGGGCTTCGTCTTCGGCGCGCTGCTTGGCTTCGACAACGTCACGCGCCTGGGCTTCCATCAAAGCGCGGCGGCGCGCTTCCATTTCACCGGCCGAGAGATCGTGCAGCACGTTGCCGCGCGGACGATCCTGCTGGCGTGGCTGAGCCGATGGCTGCGGACGCTGCTGGTTGTTGGTCTGCTGAACACGAGGTGCGGGCTGCGCCTGCTGTGGGCGTGGCTGGGCTGGCGCGGCGGCCGGTGCTGCTGCGCGCGGCTGCTGGGCAACCGGTGCTGCGGCTGCTGCTGCACCAGCTTGCTTCTCGTCTTCAGGACGCATGGGGCGACGCTTGCGTGTCTCCACGACAACTGCGTTGGTGCGACCACGACCCATGTCCTGACGCACGGTACCCTGGTTCAACCCGCCCGGCTTGAGGGTGAGAGTCTTTTTAGGTTGTGCGTTGAGTGTCTTGTCGTCGTTGTTATCGGTCATTCCGTTCCCGTTCCTACAGACGAGAGCCGGATGACACCATCAGGCCCTGTCTTTCAATAGCTGCATCCGAACGCGGCGGCCGGTGTTGTCCGATAACCGCGTCATTGTCGTTCCGTCCGGGCAGCGCCAATGTCCGCTAGAGCTTTTTCGCCATGGCGATATCGCTCGAGCATCTTTGCGCGCTTCACTACACCCTCACCCGCCTGTCCCGCAAGCGCGCAGGCATGGATAAAAGCATTCTGGCCCATTCGTTCGTCCATTTCGGCCCCGGTGAAGAGCTTGAAGGACGGTATTTCATCGGCACCCGTACCGAGTGCCCAGGCCTTGCGAGCCTGATCCAGTTTGCGGACGCCATCGGCGGCGGCATCGGTGGCATGGAAGACCGCCAGCGCCTGTCCCGAACGGACGGCCGCATCGACCTTCATTGCGCCGCTGATGAACTGGCCCGCCTTGCGCGCCATGGTCATCATGCCCGTCACTTGCTGCGCCATCAGCCGGTCCAGCATCTCAAGAAGATCCGGTCCAGCCTTGACGTCCGTCTTCAAGGCGCGCGCAAAGAGCTTCTTCGCGATTGCCTTTTCCACCAGGGCCCGGTCGGCTGTCACCCAGCAACCGCGCCCCGGCAATTGGCGTTTCAGGTCCGGCACGATGGTGCCGTCCGGGCCTGCGACGAAGCGGATCAGCTCATCAGGCGATCCGCTCTGTCGTGTCACAATGCACATACGTCCATTGACGTTGCCTTCTGCCAGATCCTCGTCGGATCCGGCGTCCGGTTCATGCGCTTGCGAAATCATTCCTCAACGGCGGTATCCGCCTCCTCGGCAGCCTGCTGTTCAGCAGCCAGTTCTTCCTCGGTGATCCAGCCCGCCAAAAGGCGCGCCTGCAGCACCATGTTTTCGGCTTCGACGCGCGACACGTCGAGCTTGGAGAAGATGCCGTCGAACTTCTTGGTTTCGCCATCCTTGCGCTCGGTCCAGCCGACGAGATCGTCCGCCGCACAGCCGGCAAAGTCTTCAACCGTCTTGATGCCGTCTTCGCCGAGAGCCACCATCATCTGCGATGTCAGGCCGTCGATCTGGCGCAGCTCGTCGGCTACGCCGAGTTCCTTGCGCTTGGCATCCATTTCTGCTTCGACGCGGTCGAGATATTCCTTGGCGCGCGTCTGGATTTCGACGGCGGTGTCTTCATCGAAGCCGTCGATAGAGGAGATTTCATCCAGCTCGACATAGGCAAGTTCTTCGACTTGGGCGAAGCCTTCCGATGCCAGAACCTGACCGACCATCTCGTCGACGTCGAGCGCTTCCATGAAGAGGTTGGTGCGCTCGTTGAATTCCTTCTGACGGCGCTCGGACTCTTCCTGCTCCGTCATGATGTCGATGTCCCAGCCGGTCAGCTGCGACGCGAGGCGAACGTTCTGACCGCGGCGGCCAATCGCAAGCGACAACTGCTCGTCGGGAACGACCACTTCGATACGCTCGGACTCTTCGTCCAGAACGACCTTAGCCACTTCCGCAGGCTGCAGCGCGTTGACGATGAAGCTTGCAGGCTCCTGGCTCCACGGAATGATGTCGATCTTTTCGCCCTGAAGCTCGCCGACAACAGCCTGAACGCGCGAACCGCGCATACCGACGCAGGCGCCGACCGGATCGATCGAGCTGTCATTGGAAATGACGGCGATTTTGGCGCGCGAACCCGGATCACGGGCAACCGACTTGATCTGGATGATGCCGTCGTAGATTTCCGGCACTTCCATGGTGAAGAGCTTGACCATGAACTGTGGATGGGTACGCGACAGGAAAATCTGCGGGCCGCGCTGTTCGCGACGAACGTCGTAGACATAGGCGCGGACGCGATCGCCATAACGCAGGTTTTCGCGCGGGATCATCTCGTCACGACGGATAATGCCTTCGCCGCGGCCGAGATCGACGATGACGTTGCCATATTCGACGCGCTTGACCGTACCGTTGATGATTTCGCCGATGCGATCCTTGAACTCGTCGAACTGGCGATCACGCTCAGCTTCACGGACCTTCTGAACGATGACCTGCTTGGCGGACTGTGCGGCGATACGGCCGAAATCCATTGGCGGCAGCGGATCGGCAATGAAGTCGCCGAGCTTGGCATCCGGGTTACGGTCGCGTGCCAGTTCCAGCGGGATCTGGGTCGAATAATCTTCGGCCTTGTCCACCACTTCCAGAAGACGCTGAAGGCGGATTTCGCCGGTCTTGGAGTTGATATCGGCGCGGATGTTGGTCTCGGAACCGTAACGCGAACGGGCGGCCTTCTGGATGGCATCGGCCATTGCGGCAAGCACGATCTCGCGGTCGATGACCTTTTCGCGCGCCACAGCATCGGCGATCTGCAGAAGCTCAAGCCGGTTAGCACTCACTGCCATTTTTCTGTCTCCGTAAGTCGCATGTTTGCGTTGGGAAAGAGCCCCGAAGGGTCTCTCAAAAAATCAATCTTCGTCTGCTTCTTCATTCTGGTTGGCAGCAGCGGCCTTGGCCAGCTTGTCCGCCTTCAGCGCGTCACGAATAAGGTCATCGGTCAAAACCAGCTTGGCATCGGACAGCGTATTGAACGGGATCGTGACAACCGGCTCTTCGCCATAACCGATCTGGTCGCGCTCAAGCTTGAAGCTATCCGCATCGACTTCCGCAATCTTGCCACGGAAGCGCTTGCGATTATCCACCAGGATCGAAGTCTCGACCTTGACGAGATGTCCCTGCCAACGGACAAAATCGGACTTGCGAACCATCGGACGGTCGATGCCGGGCGAGGACACTTCCAGATGATACGCCTTTTCGACGGGATCTTCTACATCGAGAACCGGCGAAATAGCCATGGACACGGCTTCGCAGTCCTGCACGGTCATGGTGCCGTCTTCACGCTCGGCCATGATCTGCAGCGTCGAGCCATTCTGGCTGGAAAGCCGGACCCTGACAAGCACGAAACCCATTCCGGTCAGTATCGGCTCGATGATCTCGGCGATCCGTTGATCGATGCCTGTTTCGGTTATCAGTCTGGGTTCGGCTGCTGCCATTATGCTCTTCCGGTGTTCTTTACGCGGAACATCTGCTCCGGTTTGACAATCCGCCTAACGAAAAAGAGCGGGGCCTTGGGGACCCCACTCTTCATCAGACGATCAAGAATTTGAACGGGGATATAAACCCTTCCGGTCGGAAATGCAAGGTTTGCGGCGCAAATCCGAATATTCGATTTTTTCTGCCACAATTTTACCTTTGCAGCGTTCGAATGGGTGGTGTCACCGCCACCGACCTTTATAGTGCCTGCTGCCAGAACAGCAGTTGAAATCAATTGGATCGCTCGTGCCCGACCGTCAATCGCCACTCGCGCCACTTCGGCACCCGACCTACAAACGCATTTGGTTCGCCAGCATCGCGTCCAACTTCGGTGGGCTTATTCAGGCAGTCGGTGCCGCATGGATGATGACGGCGCTGTCCACCTCGGAAAACATGATCGCACTCGTGCAGGCCTCCACATCGCTGCCGATCATGCTGTTCTCGCTGATCTCCGGCGCGCTCGCCGATAGCTTCGACCGGCGCAGGATCATGCTTTCGGCACAGTTCCTGATGCTGATCGCCTCGATAATGCTGACGGTCTTTGCCTGGGCCGATCTGCTGACGCCCTGGCTGCTCCTGTTCTTCACCTTCATGATCGGCTGCGGAACGGCGCTGAACAACCCGTCCTGGCAGGCATCGGTCGGTGAAATGGTGCCACGCGAGGACCTGCCAGCGGCGGTGACGCTCAACAGCGTCGGCTTCAACATCACCCGCAGCGTCGGTCCCGCCATCGGCGGTGTCATCGTGGCCGCAGCCGGTGCCGCGGCGGCCTTCCTCGTCAACGCGCTCAGCTACTTCACGCTTATCTATGCGCTGTTCAAATGGCAGCCGCCGAAGAACAATTCGACCCTGCCGCGTGAGCAGCTTCTCTCTGCGATTTCTGCCGGGATGCGCTATGTGGCGATGTCGCCCAATATCGGCAAGGTGCTGGTGCGCGGTTTCCTGTTCGGCCTCTCCGCCAGCGCCATCCTGGCGCTGATGCCGCTCGTGGCGCGCGATCTCGTCGAAGGTGGCCCGCTGACCTACGGTATCATGCTCGGCGCCTTCGGCGTCGGTGCCATCGGCGGGGCGCTGATCAGCGCAAGGCTTCGCGAAATGCTAAGCAGCGAATGGATCGTCCGCGTCGCATTCCTCGGCTTTGCGCTGAGCGCTGGCGTGACGGCCATAAGCACCAATGCCATCATCACCAGCCTGTTTCTGACGATATCGGGGGCAAGCTGGGTTCTGGCACTATCCCTCTTCAACACGATCGTGCAGCTTTCGACCCCGCGGTGGGTGGTGGGCCGGGCACTCTCGCTTTACCAGACACTGACCTTCGGCGGCATTGCGCTTGGCAGCTGGCTGTGGGGGTCGCTTGCGGAAGATCATGGACTGACTTTCTCGCTCCTCTGTTCCTGCGTGCTGATGCTGCTCGGCGTCGTCGTCGGCTTCAAGCTGACCATGCCGGCCTTTGCGTCGCTGAACCTCGATCCGCTGAACCGCTTCGTCGAACCGCCCTTGCGACTGGACGTGAAGCCACGCAGTGGCCCGATTGCGATCATGGTGGACTACGAGATCGATGATGTCGATCTGCCGGAATTCATGGCGATCATGGCCGAGCGCCGTCGCATCCGCATTCGCGATGGTGCGCGCAACTGGAGCCTGATGCGGGATCTGGAAAACCCGGATGTCTGGACGGAAATCTATCACGTGCCGACATGGGTCGAATATGTCCGCCACAATCACCGGCGGACCCAGGCGGACGCCGAAAGCTGGGACCGGATTTTGACGCTGCATAAGGGCAAAACCCGCCCGCGTGTCCACCGCATGATCGAACGACAGGCCATTCCGCCGCAGGACGATATTTTCCACAAAGCCCACATCGAACCACACTGAGCGGATCGAGCAGTCCAGTCCAATGTTGCGCTTATTTCAGTTTTGACCTCAGCGACGCGTCAGGAAAGCAAGTGGGCTTCAGACCGTTCTTGGCCTGCCAGTCGCCCAATGAACGGCGGGTCTTGAAGCCAGCCAGCCCATCCGCCTTGCCGACATCGTAGCCTTTGGCGACCAGCGCCTTTTGCATGGCGAGCACGTCGGAGCGCAGCATGGAGCCGACATTGCCCCATTCCGCTTTGAAGGGACCCGCGCCATAGGCGATGCGGTCGGCGAGATTGCCGATGAAGAGGGCATAGAGATCGGAGTTGTTGTATTCCTTGATGACGTAGAAATTCGGCGTCACGGCGAATTCCGGGCCGTGGCGACCGGCAGGCACCAGCATCATGCCGTCAGCGCTTAAGTCGTTGGCGGGGAAGCCTTTTCCCGAGACGCGGGTAATGCCCATCTTGGCCCATTCCGACACCGGCTTTGCCAGATCCGGGCCTTCCTGTGCGCAGGAAACATCGTCTGGTATGGAAACCTCAAAGCCCCAATCGCGATCTCTCTGCCAGCCGCGTTTGGATAGATAGTTGGCGATGGATGCCAGAGCGTCGGGGACCGAATTCCATATGTCGCGATGACCGTCGCCATCGAAATCGACAGCATATTTCAGGTAGCTCGACGGCATGAATTGCGGCTGACCCAGCGCGCCCGCCCATGAGCCCATCATCCGCGAGGGCGGCACGTCGCCGCTTTCGGCGATCTTCAGCGCATCGATCAGTTCGGCGCGGAACATTTCCTTACGGGTCGAGGCATAGGCCTTCGTCGCCAGCACATCGATCACGGAATTGGGCAGCTTCGCGCGGCCGAAGCCGGATTCGCGACCCCAGATCGCCACGACGATGTTACCCGGTACGCCATAGGTTGCTTCGATGCGCTTCAGCGTCGCCGCATGGGTGGCGGCAAGGGATCGGCCTGTGGCCGCCAGACCCTGCAAACGCTGTTCGGAGAAGTATGCGCCGGGAGACGAAAACTCTGCCTGGCTCTGCGCTTGCTCCTTCGGCGGCTTCTGGCCCGGCACCAATACGTCGGGAAGTTTCCAGTTGATCGTCAAGCCGGTCAGCGCGGCTTCGAGCGTCTTTTGCGATACGCCAGCCTTTCTAGCTTCCGGCCAGATTTCCCGCTTCAGCCAGGCGTTGAACTCTGCATCATATTTCGCAGCGGCTGCACCCGTGGGGACCGTCTGCGCCATCGCGAGATCTGACGAGAGAAGAGAAACGGCGGCGGCAAGTGCAAGGCCGATGGTGTGAACGCGCATTCGGTCTCCTTTATAGCATGCTATTTAAATCGCCGTGCGGGCGCGCAGCGCTGCGGTCAGCGTGCCTTCGTCGAGGTAATCCAGCTCGCCACCCACCGGCACGCCGTGGGCAAGGCGGGTGATCTTGACGCCGAGGTCGGTCAGCCGGTCGGTGATGTAGTGGGCCGTCGCCTGGCCTTCTACGGTGGCATTGACGGCGATGATCAACTCGCGAATACCACCGACACTCACCCGGTCGATCAGGCCCTTGATGTTCAAATCCTCTGGGCCAACGCCATCCAGAGGCGAGAGCGTGCCGCCCAGCACGTGATAGGCCGTGTTCATCGCCCCTGCCCGCTCCAGCGCCCAGAGATCGGACACATCTTCGACCACGATGATGACGGACTGGTCGCGCTGCACATCGGAGCAGACGGTGCAGGGATCGATCGTATCGACATTGCCGCAGCAGGAGCAAATCTTGACCTTGTCATAGGCTTCGCCCATGGCATGCCCGAGCGGACCAAGCAACTGCTCCTTCTTCTTGATAAGGTGCAGTGCCGCGCGGCGCGCAGAGCGGGGACCAAGCCCCGGCACCTTTGCCAGAAGCTGGATCAGTTTTTCGATTTCGGGACCGGTGACTCGTTTTGCCATGGAGCGTTTCTACTGCATTAATCGTTGAACGGGAATCGGTAAGGGCAAAAGGCATCTCATGAAAGTTCAGGCAATCTGCCGCGCCGAGGCACAATCGCTTCCCGGCAAGACGTCCAAGACCGGCATCTTCAAACACGCCCTGACAGGACCTGTGATGGTGGACGCGCTCGGCATCGTTGGCGACGCGGTGTGTAATCGCAAGCACCACGGCGGGCCGGACCAGGCGATCTATGTCATGGGCTCGGGCGATCTTGATTTCTGGTCGAAAGACCGCGGCCGAGTAATCGAGCCCGGATTTTTTGGCGAGAACCTCGTGATCGAAGGCATCGATAGCGCGACGCTTTGCGTTGGGGATCGGCTCGCGCTTCAACAGGTGACGCTGGAAGTCACGGCTGCACGCATTCCCTGTGCCACACTGACAGCCCGGGTCGGCGATCCGCATTTCGCCCGGCGCTTTCGCGATGCCGGCCATCCCGGATTTTACTGCCGGGTGCTCCGGTCCGGCATGATGGAAGCCGGAGAGAGCGTGACCTTCACACCCTATGACGGGACGAAACTTCCGATCCCGGTCGTCCTACAGCGTTTTCGTCCCAACCGCCTAACGCAGGAAGAGCGCGCCGCATTTCTCGACACGCCCCTTGCCAGCCGCTTTCGCGAGATGATCGCCTAAGTCCTCGTGGCCAGCGTCGCAAAAGGCCGACGCAGGTTTTAGAACGGGAACTTCATGCCGGGCGGGATCGGCAAACCTGCGGTCAGCCCTGCCATCTTTTCCTGCGCCTGGGCTTCGCCCTTTTCCTTGGCATCCTTATGGGCCGCGACGATCAGATCTTCGAGGATTTCGACCTCGTCTTCCTTGAAGAGCGATGGATCGATCTTCAAGCCGCGCATTTCGCCCTTGCCATTGAGGGTCACGGTGACGAGACCACCGCCGGAGGTGCCATGGACTTCGAGTGCGGCAATTTCTTCCTGCACCTTCTCCATCTTGGCCTGCATTTCCTTGACCTTGCCCATCATGCCCATAATGTCACGCATGGCTGAAACTCCTGTTTTTTGTTGTTGGGGCGGACAATCCGAACACGGCTGAGGTCTTCAGCTCCGCCGTTTTCTCAAAATTCGATATCGTCACCGGGAAGGATGTCGCCTTCGCTGGATTCGGCAACGGAAGGCGGCGCTGTTTCTTCGATCTCTTCCTGGATCGGCGCGCGAATGCGCACATCGGTGATCTTTGCGCCGGGAAACTGAGCGAGAATCGCCGCAACATCCGGGTCCTGGCGCGCATCGACCAAGCGGGCGTCACGCGCATTGCCTTCCGCTTCGACAAGCGTCGGCTCGCCCTCTTCCTTGCTGAGGCTGACGATCCAGTGGATGCCCGTCCATTCCTTGAGCTTCACGCCAAGCTCGCCCGGAAGCGAGCCCGGCGCGCCTTCGCCAAGGCGCATGTCGAGACGGCCAGGCTCTATCTTTACCAGACGAACGAAGTTTCGAACCTTGGCGCGCATGACCGGATCGCGATTTTTTTGCGCCAGATCAGCAATGTCCTGCACCGACTTGACCGGCACCTTGGGCTCCGGCCGTTCCTCCGTGCGAGGCGCTGCGACCTGCATATCCTGCGGGCGGCTGTCCGGCACGGCGCGCAGCATGGCCGTCGGCTGGGGTGCCGACTGCATCTGTGGGGATGTCTGCGCCGAGGCGACAGCCTGTGTCGCGCCGTAGGCGCGCGCGCCGCCACCGTTACCATTGGCATTTCCACCACCACCGGCGGGACCGCCATTCGGCACGGCGCCAGCGCCATTCGAAAGTTCTTCCAGACGGCGAGCCGCATCTTCCGGCGCAGGCAGATTGGCGGCGTGCGACAGACGGATCAGCACCATCTCGGCAGCACCGGCAGGGCGGGACGCGTTCTCGGTTTCAGGGATGCCCTTTAGCAGCATCTGCCAGATGCGCGAGAGGGTCGAAACGGCGACACTATCGGCAAATTCGGCACCGCGAAGGCGCTCGACCTCCGACAATGACGGATCTTCCGCGGCATCCGGCACGTATTTCATACGGGTGACGAGATGGGTGAAATCGGCCAGATCATTCAGCACGACCACCGGATTTGCCCCGGCTTCGTACTGCGCGTTAAACTCCGAGAGCGCAGCAGCGACATCGCCCTTGATGATGTGCTGGAAGAGATCGACGATGCGGGCGCGGTCGGCAAGACCGAGCATGCCGCGAACAGCGTCCGCCTCTACGCGGCCGCTGCCATGGGCAATCGCCTGATCCAGCAGCGAGAGACCATCACGGGCAGAGCCTTCGGCTGCGCGAGCAATCATCGAGAGCGCCTGCGGGTCGGCTTCGAAACCTTCCTTGGACGCGATGGCGGTGAAGAGGCCGACGAGGTCTGCGGCGCTGATGCGGCGCAGATCGAAACGCTGGCAGCGCGAGAGAACGGTGATCGGAACCTTGCGGATTTCGGTGGTGGCGAAGATGAACTTCACATGCTCCGGCGGCTCTTCCAGCGTCTTCAACAGGCCATTGAAAGCCTGCGTCGAGAGCATGTGCACTTCGTCGATGATGTAGACCTTGTAGCGCGCAGAGACCGGGCGATAGCGCACCTGCTCGATGATCTCGCGAATATCGTCGATGCCCGTATGCGAGGCGGCGTCCATCTCGATCACGTCGACATGGCGACCTTCCATGATCGCCTGACAATGCTCGCCTGGCATGCGCAGGTCGATGGTGGGCTTGTCGATCTCAGGCGTCTTGTAATTCAGAGCACGCGCCAGGATGCGGGCAGTGGTGGTCTTGCCCACACCGCGAACACCGGTCAGCATATAGGCCTGGGCAATACGACCGGTTTCGAACGCGTTGGTCAGCGTGCGAACCATCGGCTCCTGCCCGACCATCAGATCGGAGAAATCCTTGGGGCGGTATTTGCGCGCCAAAACCCGGTAACCAGTACCCTGCTCATTTGTCTGGGGCATGTTGGTTCCGGTGTCGCTCATCGCCTCGCCAGTTTTCGAAGTGGGGCCCGCTTCAGGCTCAACTGGCCCGGCGAAGCAGAGCGTGTCGTAAAAGAAAGGTGGGAGGCTGGCACGGCGACCCGTGCCTGGCTCGTTAGGGCTGCTTCCTTCCGGACCTGACCCGGTTGGCGAGTGGCTCGTCCACCACCAACCTCCCGGCGCCACATATCGGCAATAATAGAAGCAAATGCAAGTCAGGCCTTGAAAAAACTGCTATCTCTGTGAAAACAGTTCGTTATTAAGCGCGAACTGCGGCGCAAGACCGCGGACCATTTTAGGGAGGATGCCTTGGGCCCATTCCACCTGGACGACAGACTGGCGCGCGACAGCGTCTTGATTACCACGCTTGGCCTTTGCCAATTGCGGCTGCAGAACGATTGCCGCTGGCCCTGGGTGGTGCTGGTGCCGCAACGCAACGATGTCAGCGAGTTGTTCGACCTGACGCCACTCGATCAGGCCGTGCTGACCTTCGAGACCAACCTCGTGGCTTCGGCGCTGAAAGAGTTGACGGGTGCTATGAAAATCAATGTCGGCGCGCTTGGCAATATCGTCCGCCAACTCCACGTGCATATCATTGCCCGAACCGAGGGCGACCCTTGCTGGCCTGGGCCGATCTGGGGACAGGGAACCCCACTCCCCTATGCGGAACAGGATAAACAGGATTTCATAAAGAAACTGGCTGGCGCACTCTGATGACTTCACATCGCATTTTCGATACGACCTCGCCACATCCCGAGCCCTCCGCCCTGACGGCCTTTGCGCAGAACGATCTTGATCGCCTTGCCGAAAATCGCAACGAGACCTGCGTGGCCGATGCCTTGAAGGTTGAAGGCACCCACCTTCTGGCCTTTGCCGGAAACAAGCTCATCCTCAAGCATGACGATCAGGTTCTCGATCCTCTGTTTGCAGCTTACGAGCTGGCAGAGCTCGATCCCGATTTCGATCAGGCCATTCTCCTGGGCTATAGGGAAAATGGCGAACCGCGTGTTGCCGTGCCGGTCAAGATTGCCGAAGAGGCCCTTGCCAGCCACTACAAGGCGGTCGATGCGCGCACCCTTTACCGCGATCAGTTGGTCGGCGAGGAACTGCTGGGCGAAGTCGCGCAGGCGGTGAGCCTGGTAAACTGGAATGCCGACAACAAATTCTGCGGTCGCTGCGGCGGTCAGATGGAGCTTCGGATCGGTGGCTACAAGCGTATCTGTTCCGGCTGCGGCCATACGATCTTTCCGCGCACCGATCCCGTCGTCATCATGCTGACCGTCGATCTGGAGCGGGACCTCTGCCTTCTCGGCCGCGGAGCGCATTTTCCGCCGGGCATGTATTCCTGCCTTGCGGGCTTCGTGGAGCCGGGCGAGACGATCGAAAACGCCGTGCGTCGCGAGACACGGGAAGAATCCGCTATTCAGGTCGGACGCGTTCGCTACCATGCCTCGCAGCCATGGCCGATGCCACACACGCTGATGATCGGCTGTTTCGCCGAAGCGCTGTCCTTCGACATCAGCCGCGACGACGCGGAGCTCGAAGATTGCCGCTGGTTTACCCGTGAGGAAGTGGCGGAACTTCTGCAGATGACCGGAGCCAATGGCCAGCTGCCGCCGCCCAAAGGCGCGATCGCCCATCGACTGATGCGCGACTGGATCGAGTGGGACGGGGCGGCTTAAGCTGCACGCGTCCAACATCGATTATTCGCCAGACTGTTAGACGGTGTTGAAATTGCCTCGCATGGCGTGGCCCTTATAGACACCGAGAATGCGGACCTTCTCGGAGAAGAATTTCAGCTCTTCCAGCGCATGCCGGACCGGCTCGTCCTCAGGATGGCCTTCGATATCGGCATAAAACTGCGTCGCAACGAACTTGCCGCCGATCTGGTAGCTTTCAAGCTTGGTCATGTTGATGCCGTTCGTGGCAAAGCCGCCCATGGCCTTGTAGAGCGCTGCCGGAATATTGCGGACATTGAAGACGAAGGTGGTGACGATCACGTCCTGCTCGGACGTCCGCTTGACCCACTGCTCATCACGGGAAAGCACGACGAAGCGGGTGACGTTGTTTTCGGAGTCCTCGACATTCTCAGCCAGGATATCCAATCCGTAAAGCGACGAGGCCAAGCGGGGCGCGAGAGCCGCCATGCTGCGATCGCCCTTTTCCGACACCAGCTTTGCAGCGCCGGCGGTATCGCCTGCAACAACCGCCTTCCAGCCGTTGGAACGAATGATCTTGCGGCACTGGCCGAGCGCGTGGATATGGCTGTGGACCGTCTTGATCTCATCCTTCTGCACACCGGGCAGCACCATCAGCTGGAAGCGGATCGGCATGAAATATTCGCCGATGATGTGCAGGCGCGATTCCGGAAGCAGGTGATGGATATCCGCCACACGTCCGGCCAGCGTGTTTTCGATCGGGATCATCGCCAGATCGGCGTCGCCATTTTCCAGCGCGTTGAACGCATCTTCAAAGGTCGGGCACGGCAGCGGGTCCATCTCTGGAAAGACATCGCGACAGGCCATGTCGGAATTTGCGCCGTAGTCGCCCTGGAAGGCAATGCGATTGCTGCTGGTCATGGTGCGATCATCAATTCTGTCTGTTGGCAAGGATTTTGCGGGCCGTCTCAAGCTGTGGCGGCGTATCGACCCCGAGCGGCACGGAGCGCACGATCTCGGCATCGATGCGCATGCCCGCTTCCAGCGCGCGCAGTTGTTCGAGGCTTTCTCGCAGCTCAAGCACGGATGGCTTCAGCGAGACGAATTTCTCCAGCGCCGCACGCCGATAGGTGTAAAGCCCGATGTGATGGTAAAGCGGGCCATTGCCATAAGGTGCCGTTGCTCTCGTGAAATAAAGCGCACGAAGACGGGTTTCGGAAAGCGGGCTGCCGACGATCTTGACGATGCTCGGATTGGTCTTTTCCTCTTCATCGGTAATCGGCACGGTCAAGGTGGCGATATCGACCTGCGGATTGTCCATCGGCAGAAGCGAGGCGCGAATCGTTTCCGGCTCGATGGTCGGAAGATCACCCTGCACGTTGATGACGAATTCGGCGCGGCCTTCCGGATCGGCCTTTTGCAAAGCTTCATAGATGCGGTCGGAGCCGGACTGGTGATCATGACGGGTCATGATCACATCGAAACCGGCTGATTGGACCGCGTCGAAAACGCGCTCGTCATCCACCGCGACAACGATGCGTTCGGCGCCTGCTTCGCGGGCGCGCAAGGCAACCTGAACGATCATCGGCTTGCCGTTAATATCGGCCAAAGGCTTGCCCGGAAGGCGGGTCGAGGCCATTCGTGCAGGAATAAGCACGATGGCTTTTTCGAAATTTCGATTATTCATCCGACACCCTTCAAATTCCGCCGGAAAAGTGGCAATACGTCACGGGGGGCGGAGAGCATATTCAAGTTGCGCAGGCTGTGCAAAAGCCATAGCTTTCACGCAATTTCAAGATGCCCGTTTCAAGCAAACGGTTGTGAGGGAGCGCAAATCAATGAATTCACGGGTTAACATGGCGGTCGGTGCCCTTCTTGGCACGATCTTCGTCCTTATGACGGTATCGATAGCGTCGGACGGGATTTTTCATTCCGCTGCCCCGGAAAAGGAAGGCTATACGATCGTTGCGGAGACATCGGGTGGAGGCGAGGCCGCGGGAGGAGCAGCCGAGGCACCAGCAACGCCGATTGCCAAGCTTCTTGCAACCGCCGATGCCGCCAAGGGCGAAACCGTGTTTAAGAAATGTACGAGCTGTCACACCGGGGACAAGGGCGGCCCCAATAAAGTCGGCCCTAACCTCTACGGCGTCGTCAACCGCCCGATTGCCAGCCACGAAGGCTTCAGCTATTCCGCGGGCATGAAGGACTTCTCCAAGGGTGGCTCAGAGAAATGGGATTACGATCACCTCAGCTACTTTATCGAAGCCCCGAAGAAGCATGTTCCAGGCACCGCAATGGGCTTTGCCGGTATCAAGAAGGAAACCGAGCGCGCCGATCTGATCGCCTATCTGCGCACGCTTTCCGACAGCCCGGCACCGCTGCCTGATCCGAACGCACCGGCAGCACCGATGCCCACGAACTGATCACGTTGGATCTTGCAGAAGCCCGGGAGACCGGGCTTTTTTGTGTCTTCTGACAACCTGAAGCAGTTCCGGATGCAGAGCCGGGCACAGTTTTGCTCGAATGCTCTTACCTGATCACGCCGCCGCCTTGTTGGGCGTTCCGGACGTTTCTGTGTTGGCCTCATGCGCCACTGTGTGACGCCTTGAGAACAGCCTGCCAAGACCTTTGCCGGCCCGTTCCATCTCGACGAAAATCACCGGCGTGATGAAGAGGGTCAGCACTTGCGACACGAGCAGCCCGCCAACCACAGCGATGCCGAGCGGCTGGCGAAGCTCGGAGCTTGCGCCGGAGCCGAGCGCGATCGGCAGCGCACCCAGAAGCGCACAGAAGGTCGTCATCATGATCGGACGGAAACGGCGCACGCAGGCCTCGTGAATGGCAACCGCAGCTGGCTCTCCCTTGCTGCGCATATTGTCGACCGCAACGTCGATCATCATGATCGCGTTCTTCTTGACGATACCGATCAGCATCAGCAGCCCGATCAGGGCGATGATGGAGAAGTCCATGCCCATGATCTCCAGCGCCAGAAGCGCCCCGAAAGCGGCGGCCGGCAGGCCCGACAGAATGGTGAGCGGGTGGATGAAGCTCTCATAGAGAACGCCCAGCACCACGTAAATGGTCAGCACCGCCGCCAAGATCAGCAGTCCGGTATTGCCCTGCGACTGCTGGAAGATCGCCGCCGTGCCGCCATAGGTGGTGAAGACGTCTGCAGGCAGATCGATCTGAGTCTTGATCTGATCGATCCGCTGCATCGCCTGACTCAGCGAAACGCCGTCGGGCAGATTGAAGGAGATGGTCGTCGAGACGAGCTGCCCCGTCTGGTTGATGGTCACGGGTGCCGGCTTGCGCTCCACCGTAGCGAAGTTGGAGAGCGGCACCAGCGTATTGGTCTTGGTGGAGAGAATATTGATGTCGCGGAGGAAGTCGTCCGTCCACGGCTTGGAGCGATCGAACTCCACAATGACATTGTAGCTGTTCCCGGTCGATTGGATCTGTGCCGCGTCATAGCCGCCGAAAGACATTTCCAGCGTCTTGCGCAGCTGATCATTGGTGATGCCATAGGCTGCGGCCTTTTCCGGATCGACCACGATGGTCGCCGCAATCGCACCGTTCTGCGCATCGGATGTCACGGATGTGAATGTCGGATCCTTGCGCATCTCGTCCATCAGCTTGCCCGACCAGGTGCTGGTGGCATCGGCGCTTAAGCCCTGTACGACGAGCTGATATTGCGATGCGGAGCTACGGCCGCCAAAGCGCAGGCTCTGCTGCGGCGTGATGTAGGTTCTGATGCCCGGAATCTTTGCCGTCGCCTTGGTCAGTTCCGCCAGCGTTTGCGATAGCGGCTCTCTGCTGTCCTTCGGCTTCAACTGTACGAACATGGAGCCGTTGTTGAGCGGGCTGCGCGAACTGCCGCCGACGATGGAGGTGACATGCAGCACCGCCGGATTGGCTCGGATTGCCGCCGCCACCTGGTTTTGCAGGTCGCTCATGGCGGTGTAGGAAATATCCTCACGTGCGCGGGTCGAGACCGACAGCTGGCCAATGTCTTCCTGCGGGAAGAAACTGGACGGCAGGGTCCAGAATAGCACGCCGGATGCGGCGACAGAGCCCAGGAAGCATAGAAGAACGATGCCGCGATGGCGCAGACACCAACCGACGGAGCGATCGTAGACGCCAAGCGTGCGATCAAAACCGGCATTGAACCAGCGGATAATCGCAGGCGGCTTCGACGAATGCGACGACAGGCGCGAGGCAAGCATTGGCGTGACCGTCAGCGACACCAGTACCGAGGCCATGATCGCAAGCGTCACCACCATGCCGAATTCGTTGAACAGACGACCGACCACGCCACCCATCAGGAGAATGGGGATGAAGACCGCAACAAGCGAAATCGACATCGACAGAATAGTGGAGCTCACTTCGGCCGCACCTTTGAGCGCCGCCTCGCGCATGGGAAGGCCCTCTTCATGCAGGCGGAGAATATTCTCCAGCATGACGATCGCATCATCCACCACCAGACCGACCGACAGCGTCAGCCCCAAAAGCGAGATGTTGTCGATACTGTAGCCGAGCACATACATGGCGCCGAAAGCAGCGATCAATGACAACGGAACGGCAAGGCCCGGAATGATCGTGGCAGTCAGGTGTCCGGTAAAGAGATAGATGACCAGGACAACGAGCGCGATCGTCAGGAACAATGTGAACTGAACGTCCGACACCGCATCCTTGATCGCAACGGACGTGTCGTTCATGACATGGATGTTGATCGAGGGTGGCAATTGCTCGCGAAGCGCCGGCAGCTTGTCCTGGATGGCTTTCACCACATCGACAGTGTTGGCATCCGACTGGCGCTGGACGGCGAGAATGATGGCCGGTTCGCCATCGAACCAGCTGCCCGCATCCGGATTGTCCACGCCATCCTGCACATTGGCGACATCCCCCAAATGGATCGGCGCGCCGTTTGCGGTCGCAATGACGAGCGACTTGAACTCATCCGCATTGGTTCTTTGCGTATCAGCGTCGATCGTCAGGCGCTGGCTACGATTTTGCAATGCGCCGACTGGCACCTGATTATTGGCCTGGGCGATCGCAGTCGTCACCGTATCGACACCGATATTGCGAGCTTGCAGCAACGAAGGCTCGAGGCCCACGCGCACCGCATAGGTCTTGGCACCGTAGATGCTGACCTGTGCAACGCCAGAAATGGTGGAGAGCAGCGGCGAAATCACATTTTCCGCAATATCGTCCACCTTGCTTGCCGGCATCTCCTTGCTGTTGACGGCAAGCAGCAGGACAGGCGCATCTGCCGGGTTGGTTTTGCGATAGCTCGGCGTCGTCGTCATGTTGCTCGGCAATTGCCGCTGTGCGCGCGAAATGGCCGCCTGCACGTCCGCGGCCGCCGCATCGATATCCCTGTTCAAATCGAACTGGATCACGATGGAGGTATTTCCGAGCGTGTTGGTGGCGCTAATTTCACTGATGCCGGGGATCGTCTCGAACTGCTTGACGAGCGGCGTCGTGACCGAGGTCGCCATGGTTTCCGGCGAGGCGCCGGAGAGCGAGGCCGAGACGTTGATCGTGGGGAAATCGACCTTCGGCAAAGCGGCGACGGGCAATAGTCTGTAGCCAGCAAAACCGGCGAGCGTCAGCCCGATCGCAAGAAGAATGGTAGCGACGGGCCGATTGATGCAAAAGCGCGCGATCACTGGGCGTTCTCCGTGACGGGAGCGTTCTGGGCGACTTTGTTCATCTGGTCGGGCGCAGCTTTCGGCGTGTCGACCACCGTCTGGCCATCCGTCAGTTCCGACTGTCCCTCGACGATGATTTTCTGGCCGACCGAAAGACCGTTGGCAATCGCGGTCATGTCGCCGTTGGAGCGGGCGACCTCGACGGGCGTCACATGAACCTTATGATTGTCATCCACGGTGTATACGAAGGACCCATTTGCACCTGCCCTCAAAGCCACGGTCGGAATGACGATCTGCTTCTGGTCGGACTGGAAGTGGACGGTGACATTGGCAGACTGGCCGGGCCAGACGAGGCCTTTGTCATTCTTGAACTCTGCCTTGACCAGCACAGTCCCCGATGCCTGATCGACCGCGTTATCGAAGAGCGCGAGCTTGCCGACGACGGAACTGCCGCCGGTTGCCACCGGATCGATATCGACGGTCGCGCCGCTTTTCAGCCCCTCATGCAGTTGCTGAAGATAGCGCTGCGGCAGCCTGAACTGCATGAAGATCGGGTCGTAACGGGTGATGCTGACAATCGTCACGCCTGCACTGAGATAGGCGCCCGGGCTGATCGTAATGATGCCAAGGCGCCCATTATAAGGTGCACGGATTTCAGTGTCTTGGAGAGTTGCCTGATCGGACTGCAATGTCGCCTTGTCGGCGTCAATCTTGGCGGCAGCGGAATCGCGCGTGGCGCGGCTCTGTTCCAGCATCTGCTGGGATTCGACACTCTGTTTGGCCAGCCCAGACACGCGGTCGAAAGCCGCTTCAGCCTGCGCCAGATTGGCCTGATCGGCAGCGATGTTGGCCTTGTCCTTGGCAACGGCGGCACTCGCGTAGCGATCGTCCATCTTGACGATGAGATCGCCCGCCTTGACCTCCTGGCCGCTGGTGGCCGCTATCGAAGAGACCGTACCCTGCTGACGCGGCGCGATATTGGTGGAATCCGCGGCCACGGCCCAGCCTGTCGCCTGGACATCCATTGGCAGTGTTGCTTCCTCGACGGCTATGGTGGAGACAGCTGGCGGCCCGCCATTGCGACGACCGCCACCTTGCCCCTTGGCATGATCACGCCCGCCGCTTCCTTGGCTGTCGGCGCTCTTTCCATCTGTGCTGGAAGCCACACGCGTCGCTTGCTCATGCGACGCGATGAATGGCAGCGATTGCACATAGGGGATGGAGTCACGAAACGGCCAAGCGGCCACAGCGACGACAACGAGGATGCTGACGAGTATCCAGAGTTTTTTCATGCGGGCGATCCGACTTGGAGAGAAGGTCGCGACACACCACCGTACCGTTGAGACCTTGCGGGATCAGGAAACATCCTTCCCGCGTCAAAATCACCTTAAGTTTTGGTAATATGGACAAACTTTAATTTTGGGGAGAACACCAGATCATCGTTTTGAAATGGGTCAAGACCGCGATCGGAACAGCGCTGCAAAGCGGTATGCTTTCGTAAGGCTGTGTAAATGATGGGAAATTCTCGGCGCGAAATGGCGGACAGGGTGGGATTCGAACCCACGGTACGCTTTCACGCACACACGCGTTCCAGGCGTGCGCCTTAAACCACTCGGCCACCTGTCCTTCTTTACAATCTGCATGTTTGGGAAATGCAAATCACTGGAACGGCGCGATATATACCGATGAATTCGCGGCGATCAACCCGATTCTGACAGTTTTTTAAAATGTCTGTGAAAAGCCTGTTCATGAGAAGATTGCAAAGCGTGTCCTTGGACTTTATCCAGAACCACAAGAACGTCGCGTTGGGCGGCTATCCCATTTTAAAAATTGCCGGAGAGTCCTGCCATGAAAGCGTTGTTCCGGTTTTTCAGCCTTCTGCTTCTTCTCTGCGCAATCGCTGTCGGCGTCTTCGATTCCATCCGCTCGGTCTCCACATCCTCCGTCGATCTCCTGAGCTTTCGCGAAGGTTGGTCGGAAGTTTTTCCTTCCTCGCTTGCCATGGCAGAAAGCGTGACGGCACACTATATTCACCCGGAAGCGTGGCGCTGGATCGAAAACGGCTTGAATGCTGTCCCTGCCTTCGCGGTACTTCTTGGTCTTTCCCTGCTTTTCTGGATGGCAGGATATCGGAAGCCAAAACCGCTCGGCCGTTTTACGGCCTGACGATACCAGCATCCCACACTGCATGAGAGCGGAGCGCGGCGCCGATCGCCGCAGGGAGACTGCAATGTTTGGATTCGATACTCTTTCAAAAAAGACAGTGATGCCGACCGCCGAGACAGCGATCCCCGGACGCGATGAGGCGGTGACTGTGCCGGAACACCATTTCGTCAATGGCAGAAGTTTGAAGGGACCCTACCCCGAAGGCCTTGAGACGATCTATCTCGGAATGGGCTGCTTCTGGGGTGCCGAGCGGTTGTTCTGGAAGACGCCTGGCGTCTACGTCACCGCCGTCGGTTATTCCGGTGGAATTACCCGCAACCCGCGCTATCAGGAAACCACGACAGGGCTGACCGGCCATGCCGAGGTGGTCAAGGTCGTCTACGACCCATCCCAGGTTACGTTGGCTCAACTGCTGAAAATCTTCTTTGAAGAACATGACCCGACACAGGGTATGCGACAGGGTAACGATGTCGGCACGACCTATCGATCGGTAATCTATACGACGAATGACGAGCAGCTTGCCGAAGCAAAGGCGGCCCGCGACGCATTCCAGCATGCATTGGCATCAGCCGGTCATCGTCCGAAGATCACAACCGAGATCGAGCCGCTCGATATCTTCTATTATGCCGAGGACTACCACCAGCAATATCTCGCCAAGAACCCGGGTGGCTATTGCGGGTTGAGGGGTACCGGAGTGACCTGCAATATTGCCTAGTTGCATGGCAATTGCCCGGTAGAAGAGATTAAAAAACAATCAGAAAGCAGGTTTTCCACCGGGCAAAAAAAACGGATGAATTTTTCTCGCAGCCGTGCAAGGATAATCCTCACGCACAGCCATAAGGCTGGCTTTTCCGCAGAACATGTCCGGTTTAACGGGCTTGCGGGAGGACCCTTTTTATAAAATTAAACTGCAACAACAGGGCTGCAAAATGAAAAAATCCCTTCTGACGCTTTTCGCGCTTGCTGCGATGTCGGCTTCCGCTTTGGCTGCGGACATCAAGCCTGCACTGGTCTACGGAACCGGCGGCAAGTTCGACAAGTCGTTCAACGAAGCTGCTGCAACGGGCGCTGAGAAGTTCAAGACCGAGACTGGTATCGAGTTCCGCGATTTCGAGCCCACCAGCGACACGCAGGGTGAACAGGCGATCCGCAACTTCGCAAGCCGCGGCTTCAATCCGGTGGTTGCAGTGTCCTTTGCCTGGTCCTCCGCCATGGAGAAAGTGGCCAAAGAATTTCCCGATACCAAGTTCGTGATCGTCGATTCCGTGGTTGACCTGCCGAATGTGCGCTCGGTCGTCTACAAGGAAGAAGAAGGCTCCTACCTCGTCGGTCTTCTTGCCGGCATGGCTTCCAAGACCGGCAAGGTCGGCTTCATCGGCGGCATGGACATTCCGCTGATCCGCAAGTTCGCATGCGGTTACGCCCAGGGCGCCAAGGCTGCCAATGACAAGATCGAAGTCTTCCAGAACATGACCGGCACGACCGGTGCTGCCTGGAACGACCCCGTGCGCGGCGGTGAGCTGACCAAGAACCAGATCGACCAGGGCGCGGACGTGATCTACGCGGCAGCCGGTGCAACGGGTCTCGGCGTGCTTCAGACGGCAGCCGACAACAAGAAGTACTCGATCGGCGTCGACTCCAACCAGAACCATCTGCATCCGGGCTCCGTTCTGACCTCGATGGTCAAGCGCGTCGATCTCGCCGTCTATAACGCGTTCAAGGACGTCAAGGACGACAAGTTCACCGCAGGCATCAACGCGCTCGGCGTCAAGGAAGATGGCGTCGGTTACGCTGTCGACGACAACAACAAGGCTCTGATCACGCCTGAAATGGCGGCTGCGGCTGACAAGGCAAAGGCCGACATCATCTCCGGCGCCGTCAAGGTTCACGACTACATGTCGGATAATTCCTGCCCGAAATGATATGATATTTGACTGGGGCGCATGATGTTTTTCATCTTGCGCCCTTTTCATATCCAGCCTTCGGAAAGGTTTTGGTTTGAGTATGAACCCTGCAATCGAGCTCGTGGGTATCGACAAGTCGTTCGGTGCCGTTCACGCCAATAAAAATATCAATCTGACCGTCACCAAGGGGACGATCCACGGCATCATCGGGGAAAATGGTGCCGGCAAGTCGACATTGATGTCGATCCTTTACGGGTTCTACCAGGCCGACGCCGGTGAAATCCGCGTCAATGGCAAGCCCGTTGCCATCAAGGACAGCCAGGCGGCCATCGACGCCGGTATCGGCATGGTGCATCAGCACTTCATGCTGGTCGAAAATTTTTCCGTGCTGGAAAATGTCATGCTCGGCGCTGAAGGCGGCGCTCTGCTGGCCAAGGGCACGGCGGCCACCCGCAAGGAACTGAAGCGCCTCGAGGATGAATATGGCCTAGAGGTCAACCCGGACGCGATCATCGAGGATCTGCCGGTCGGACTGCAGCAGCGCGTGGAAATCTTGAAGGCCATGTATCGCGGCGCGGAAATCCTGATCCTCGACGAGCCGACCGGCGTTTTGACGCCTGCCGAAGCCGATCACCTGTTCAAGATTCTGAGCGTGTTGCGCGACCAGGGCAAGACGGTCATCCTCATCACCCACAAGCTGCGCGAAATCATGGCGATTACCGACGAGGTATCCGTCATGCGCCGCGGCGAGATGGTGGCGACGCGCAAGACCTCCGAGACGACGGTCGAGGAACTGGCCGAGCTGATGGTCGGTCGCCGCGTTCTACTGCGGGTGGAAAAAGGCGAAGCCAAGCCGGGCGAGGTTCTCTTCTCGGTTCGTAACCTGACGGTGAAGGACAGCCGTGGCGTGACCATGGTGGACAATGTGTCCTTCGATGTGCGCGCAGGCGAAATAGTCGGCATGGCGGGGGTTGCCGGAAATGGTCAGTCCGAACTTCTGGAAGCCATTGCCGGTATCCGCAAACCCCATTCCGGCGAAATCCTGATCAATGGCAAGCAGGTGGACAAGGTTGACCCGGCCATCTTGCGCCAGCTCGGTCTGGCGCACATCCCGGAAGACCGGCACCATATGGGCCTGGTTTTGAAATTCGAAGAGTATGAGAACTCCATTCTCGGCTATCATCGGGACGAGCGTTACGGAAAAGGTCCGTTTCTCGATCCGGAAGCAATCCGCAAGGACGCTGCCGAGAAAATCGAGAAATACGACATCCGCCCACCGAATGCCCGGTTGAAGACCGCCAATTTCTCCGGTGGCAACCAGCAGAAGATCGTCGTTGCACGCGAGATCGAGCGCGATCCGAGCATGCTGATCATCGGCCAGCCAACGCGCGGTGTCGATATCGGTGCGATCGAATTCATTCATCGCCGCATCATCGAAATGCGGGATGCGGGCAAGGCTATTCTGCTGGTCTCCGTTGAACTGGATGAAATCCGCTCGCTCTCGGACCGCATTCTGGTGATGTTCGCGGGTCGAGTGGTTGGAGAAAAGACGGCGGAAGCCGAAGAACAGACGCTGGGCCTGATGATGGCCGGCATTGCCGCATAAGGCCACACACATATGAGTACAGCTTCCGTTCCCCTTCCCGGTTGGATGACCTACGGCCTTCTGCCGTTTCTGAACATCCTGACGGCCTTCTTCATCTCCGGCCTTGTCGTCTGGTCGATCGGCGAAGATCCTTTCGCAGCACTTCGCCTTTTGATCGAAGGCGCCCTTGGCCGAGGTGACGCCATCGGCTTCACGCTCTTCTATACGACGAGCTTCATCTTCACCGGGCTTTCCGTCGCCGTCGCCTTCCATGCCGGACTTTTCAATATCGGCTCGGAAGGCCAGGCCTATGTTGGTGGCCTGGGTGCGGCACTTGTGGCACTCGCGCTGGACCGCTATGTGCCTTGGTATGTGACAATGCCCTTCGCCGTGATCGGTGCGGCCGTCTTCGGTGCTGCATGGGCCTTCATTCCCGGCTGGCTACAGGCCAAACGCGGAAGCCATGTGGTCATCACCACCATCATGTTCAATTTCATTGCCGCGGCATTGATGGTCTATCTCCTCGTCAACGTGCTGATCGTTCCTGGCAAGATGGCGCCTGAAACGCGCACCTTCCTGCCGGGCGGCCAATTGCCGAAGCTCGACTGGTTGATGGCACTGTTCGGCCTGAAGCTTGGCCCTGCCCCTTTCAACGTGTCCTTCATCATCGCGCTCGTCATGGCGTTTCTGGTGTGGGTGCTGATCTGGCGCACCAAGCTCGGCTATGAAATGCGCACGCTGGGCATCAGCCCTTCGGCCGCCGTCTATGCGGGTATTCCCTATTCACGCACCGTCATCATCGCGATGCTGATCTCCGGCGGTCTCGCCGGTATGATGGCGCTGAACCCGGTGATGGGCGCGTCAGCCCGTCTTCAGGTGGAGTTCGTGGCCGGTGCCGGTTTCGTCGGGATTGCCGTCTCGCTGATGGGAAGAAGCCATCCGCTCGGGATCGTCTTTGCGGCGCTACTCTTCGGCATTCTTTATCAGGGTGGCGCGGATCTCTCGTTCGAAATGCCCAATATCACCCGCGAGATGATCGTCGTGATCCAGGGTCTGGTGATCCTGTTTGCCGGTGCCCTTGAATATATGTATCGCCCCGCGCTTGTGCGCATCTACCAGATTTTCGTGAAGAGGTAAGGCTATGGAAACCTTCGACATGCTGGTCAGCATTCTCGGTTCGACCGTCCGCCTGACCATTCCGCTTCTATTCACCGCCCTTGCGGGGCTGTTTTCCGAACGCGCTGGCGTCTTCGATATCGGCCTCGAAGGCAAGATGCTGGCCGCAGCCTTCGCATCCGCCTGCGTTGCCTATCTCACAAAGGATCCGTGGGCAGGTCTTGCTGCCGGTGTCGGTATCTCGATCTTCTTCTCGCTGGTCCATGGCTTTGCCGTCATCACCAATCGCGGCAACCAGATCGTTTCCGGTGTGGCCTTGAACTTCGTCGCCGCCGGTCTCACCGTCGTTCTCGGGCAGGCCTGGTTCGGCCAGGGCGGACGCACGCCCCAGATCACCGGCGAAGGCCGCTTCACGCCGATCATTCTGCCGGGTGCGGACATGATGCGCGAAGTACCTTTCATTGGCCCTCTCTATGCCAATGTCATTTCCGGCAATAACATCCTGACCTATCTCGCCTTCCTGGCGGTGCCGATTTCCTGGTGGGTGCTTTACCGCACGCGCTTCGGCCTTCGTCTCCGCGCTGTCGGTGAGAACCCCGGTGCCGTGGATACGGCTGGTATTTCGGTAGCATGGATGCGCTTCCGCGCCGTCATCGTCGCTGGCTTCCTGTGCGGTTTTGCCGGTACCTATCTTGCCGTCGCGCAATCGGCTGCCTTCATCGCCAACATGTCTGCCGGCAAGGGCTATATCGCGCTCGCCGCTCTGATTTTCGCCAAGTGGAAGCCAGTCCCGGTCATGTTTGCCTGCCTGCTCTTCGGCTTCCTCGATGCGATGGCAAACTTCATGCAGGGCAAGGCCATCCCCGGCATTGGCGAAGTGCCGGTGCAGATCTTCCAGGCACTCCCCTATATCCTCACCTGCATTCTGCTCGCCGGTTTCATCGGCGTCGCCAAGCCGCCGAAAGCTGGTGGCGTTGCCTACTCCAAGGAGCGTTGATCGATGCTGAACGAACAGACGACCCACGCGCTCTTCGAAGCCGCCCGTGAGGCCATGGGTTTTGCCCATGCGCCCTATTCCAAGTTTCCGGTAGGGGCTGCCATCCGTGCCGAAGACGGCAAGGTGTATAAGGGCGCCAATATCGAGAACCTGTCCTTCCCGCAGGGCTGGTGCGCGGAGCCATCCGCCATCAGCGCCATGGTGATGGGTGGTGCGAAAGAGATCAAGGAGATCGCCGTCATTGCCGAAAAGCTGGCGCTCTGCCCGCCTTGCGGTGGCTGCCGTCAGAAGATTGCTGAGTTCGCCACACCCGAAACCAAGGTCTATCTCTGCGACGAGACCGGTGTGCAGAAGGTCATGACCATGGACGAACTTCTGCCCTTCAGCTTCAAGACCGAGTTGTAAGATGGATCACGCGATCATCGACGTTTTGGTGGAACGGCTGAATGGGCTTGTTCCCCGCACAGCCATCGTGCTCGGCTCCGGCCTCGGCGTCCTGGTGGATGAGGTCGTGGACCCGATCCGCATTCCCTATTCGGATATACCAGGCTTTCCGGAGAGTGCTGTCTCAGGACATGCCGGTGAAGTGGTGGCCGGTTATCTCGGCGGCCAGCCGGTCATCATACTGTCCGGCCGTGTTCATTACTACGAAAAGGGCGATGCATCCGCCATGCGTCCGGCGATCGAGGCGCTGGCCGGTATCGGTGTCCAATCCCTGATTCTCACCAACTCGGCGGGCTCGGTTCGCCAGGATATGCCGCCCGGCTCGGTGATGCAGATTACCGATCACATCAACTATTCGGGCATGAACCCGCTGATCGGCGAGGAGAGCGACAAGCGCTTCGTCGGCATGACCAGCGCTTACGATGCGGATTTGACGCTTGCCATGCGCAATGCGGCCATCCGTGCAACCGTCCCGCTGTTTTCCGGCGTCTATATGTGGTTTTCCGGCCCAAGCTTCGAAACGCCCGCTGAAATCCGCATGGCACGAACGCTCGGCGCCGATGCGGTCGGCATGTCCACCGTACCGGAAGTGATCCTTGCGCGCTTTTTCGGGATGCGCGTTGCCGCTGCTTCCGTTATTACCAATTACGGCGCCGGAATGACCGGCGCCGAACTGAGCCATGACGAGACCAAGGATATGGCTCCGATCGGTGGCAAACGTCTTGCCGCTGTTTTAACGGAAATGATTTCGGGAGGAAACTGAGCATGGAACTTCAGCGCCCGCGCGAAGCAGCCAGCCTCGCCTTGTCCTTGCTGGACCTGACCAATCTGAAAGACGATTGCACGCCGGAGCAGATCGCGAGCCTCTGCCAGAAAGCCCACACGCAGTTCGGCAATACAGCCGCCATCTGCATATGGCCGCGCTTTGTCGCTCAGGCGCGCGCCGCCTTCGGCAACAACCATTCCATCCGCATTGCCACGGTGGTGAATTTCCCGTCCGGCGATCTCGATGTCGCGACCGTCGTCGCAGAGACGACGCGCGCCATCGACGATGGCGCGGACGAAATCGACCTTGTCATCCCCTATCGCAAATTCATCGCAGGCGATGAAGCCGCAGTGGCGGAGATGGTCGCGGCGGTTCGCAAGGCCTGCCCGGAGCCGATCCTGCTCAAGGTCATCCTCGAAACCGGCGAGTTGAAGGACAAGACCCTTATCCGCCGTGGCAGTGAAATCGCCATTGCCGAAGGGGCCGATTTTATCAAGACTTCGACCGGCAAGGTGACTGTCAATGCCACACTGGAGGCAGCAGACATCATGCTGCAGGTCATCCGCGACAGCAGGAAAAAGGTCGGCTTCAAGCCTGCCGGCGGAATCGGCACGGTGGCCGATGCGACGCTGTATCTCAGGCTGGCGGAAACCATCATGCAGCCCAATTGGGCCATGCCCTCCACCTTCCGCTTCGGCGCCTCCAGCCTGCTGGATGACGTCTTGAATGTGCTGGCGGGTGGAGAGCCTGCCAAAGCTGCCAGCGGATATTGACGCCTGATGATTCCGCAGGAAATCATCCGCCGCAAGCGTGATGGCGAAACGCTGGCCGCAGTCGAGATTGCGGAATTTATAGCAGCGCTTTCCAACGGGTCGATTTCGGAGGGCCAGGCAGCCGCCTTTGCCATGGCCGTATTCTTTCGCGGCATGACCCGCGAGGAGACGGTGGCGCTGACACTTGCGATGCGCGACAGCGGCGATGTGCTGTCCTGGGCCGATATCGGCAAACCGATTTCGGACAAGCACTCGACTGGCGGTGTCGGCGATAATGTCTCGTTGATGCTGGCGCCCATCGTGGCCGCATGCGGTCTCGCCGTGCCGATGATATCAGGACGAGGCCTTGGCCATACCGGCGGGACGCTGGACAAGTTGGAAGCCATTCCCGGCTATAATGTGATGCCGGACGAGGCTTTGTTTCGTCGCACGGTCAAGGAGATCGGCTGTGCCATTATCGGCCAGACTGGCGATCTGGCGCCTGCCGACAAGCGCCTCTACGCCATCCGCGACGTCACGGCGACGGTCGATTCCATTCCGCTGATCACGGCCTCCATTCTCTCCAAGAAGCTGGCCGCTGGGCTTGAAACGCTGGTGCTCGACGTCAAATTCGGCAGCGGCGCTTTCATGCTGAGCGCCGAAGAAGCGGAGCTGCTTGCCGCTGCCCTCGTTCAGGTGGCGAATGGCGTAGGTGTCAAAACCTCCGCACTGATCACCGACATGAACGAGCCTTTGGCGGATGCGGCAGGCAACACGCTCGAGATTGTCCACTGCCTCGATTTTCTCCATGGCCAAAAAAGCGGAACGCGCATTGAAGCGCTGGTTCTCGCCTTCGCTTCTGAGATGCTGGTGCAGGGCGGCGCAGCGGCGACGCTTGCCGATGCAGAGGCATTGGCACGTGAGGCGCTTTCCTCTGGTCGTGCGCTAGAACACTTCGGGCAGATGGTTTCCGCTCTTGGCGGGCCGGCAGATTTTATCGACCGTCCCAAGGAGTATCTGGCAGCAGCACCGCATATCGTGCCGGTGCCCGCGCCAAAGAGCGGTTGGCTTGCGGCCTGCCAGGCCCGCGATCTCGGTATGGCAGTGGTCGAGCTTGGCGGCGGTCGTCGTCATCCCAGCGACCGGATCGATCATCGCGTCGGCCTGTCGGATATTCTGCCGCTTGGTACGAAGGTGGAAGGCGGCCAGCCGATTGCTCTGGTGCATGCTGCGAGCCGGGAGGACGCCGAGCGCATCGTCGCGTCCGTGCAACACGCCTACATGATCTCAGAAACGCCCGGCGTAGCAGCGCCTGTCATCGTCAAGCGTATCGCATGAGGCGGCTGCGCGGCATATGCTGCCGCGCGCTTTCTGCTGTTTTTACAGGCCAAGCCCCTCGAACAGCGCCGTCGAGAGATAGCGCTCGGCAAAGGACGGGATGATCACGACGATGGTCTTTCCGGCATTTTCCTCCCGTGCACCCACCTTGATGGCGGCAGCGAGTGCTGCGCCGGATGAAATCCCAACCGGAACGCCCTCCAGCCGAGCTGCAAGACGCGCTGTTTCAAAGGCATCGTCATTGCTGACGGTGACGATCTCGTCATAGACCTTGGTGTCGAGAATGCTCGGCGCGAAACCGGCGCCAATGCCTTGGATCTTGTGTGGGCCGGGCGTGCCACCAGAGAGAACGGGACTGTCCGTCGGCTCCACGGCCACCACCTTCAGATCAGGCTTACGAGATTTCAGAACTTGCCCGACGCCGGTGATCGTGCCGCCTGTGCCGATGCCAGCGATGAAGATATCGACCTCACCATTGGTATCGTTCCAGATTTCCTCTGCCGTAGTCTTGCGATGGATCTCCGGATTGGCGGGATTTTCGAACTGCTGCGGAATAATGGCGTCAGGCAGCGTTTCGGCCAACTCATGTGCCTTGGCGATGGCGCCCTTCATGCCCTTGGGACCTTCGGTCAGCACCAATTCGGCACCAAGCAGTGCGAGCATCTTACGGCGCTCCACCGACATGGTTTCCGGCATGGTGAGGATAAGCTTGTAACCCTTGGCGGCAGCGGCGAAGGCCAGCGCAATGCCGGTATTCCCCGATGTCGGTTCGACCAGCGTTGTCTTGCCGGGCGTGATCTTGCCCTGTGCTTCAAGGGATTCGATCATCGCGACGCCAATGCGATCCTTGACGGAAGCGATGGGGTTGAAGAATTCAAGCTTTGCCAGAAGCGTCGCCTTCACACCCTTTTCGCGCGCCAGTTTGTCCAGACGCACCAGCGGCGTATCGCCGATGGTTTCGGTGATCGAGGAATAGATGCGTCCGCGTCCGGGTTTTTTCGCTTCCGACATGCCTGCTCTCCTGCCTTATGTCATGCAATCGCGCGCAGGATAGGGCGATACTGGCAGGGAAGCCAGAGAACAAACGTGCCTAAAGGGCCAAGCACCCGGGATAGATCACCAATATCCATGGCTTATGTGGAAGAATGTTCTCAGCTGGCGCGTGTCGCGATCATCGCCGCCGTCCCCGCCAGGATGCCTGCTGCGGTGCGGTTGAGGATGGTCAAGGCGCTTGGGCGCTTCAGCAATGTGCGGGCTTTGGACGCCAGCAGAATATAGGGCAGCAATACCGCCATCAGCACGGTAAAGGTGAGGCCGATCAGAACCGCATATTCGGACAAGCCGATCCCGCGGATGTCGATCAGCGTCGGGACAAGCGCCACGTAGAAAAGCATCGTCTTGGGATTGCCGAGCGTGATGAACAGGCCGGATAGAAAGGACATGCCGATGCTGGTGCTCTTCTTCGCCTGCAGATCCTGCGGCAGAAGGCCTGCGGCCCAGAGCTTCCAGGCAATATAAAGCAGATAGGCGGCACCGGCGAATTTCAGCAGCATGAAGGCTTCCTGAAAGGTCTGGGCGACAAAGGCGAGACCGAGGATGACAGCCGTCAGATAGACCATATCCCCCAGCACCAGACCGAGCCCCATGAAGAACGTCTCACGGAAACCTGAACCGAGGGCGCGCGCAACGATCGCCGTCATGCCAGGACCCGGAATGGCCGCGGCAATGAATAATGCCATCGCATAGGCAAGGATTGTCGTGATCGTCATCGAGATGTCCCTTCGTCGTCCTTCGAGACGTACTCCACAACGCGTCGACTCACAACGTCGTGATCCGTTAGACGCCCGTCGATCCAAAGCCACCGGCGCCGCGTTCGGTTCGCGTGAATTCAGTCACCTCAGTGACCGTCACCTGCGTTACCGGCGCGATGACCATTTGAGCGATGCGCATGCCGCGCTCGATGATAAAATCGTCCTGCCCGAGATTGGCGAGGATCACCTTCACCTCGCCACGATAATCGCTATCCACCGTGCCCGGGGAATTCAGACAGGTGATGCCATTCTTGATGGCGAGGCCCGAGCGCGGGCGTATCTGCGCCTCATAGCCGAGCGGCACCTCGAAGATGAAACCGGTCGGCACCAGTGCTCGCTCACCGGGACGAAGGGTGATGGTTTCACCTGCCTCGACGGCAGCGCGAAGGTCCATGCCGGCGGCACCGGCGGTCTCGTAGGATGGCAACTCAATTCCTTCACCGTGAGGGAGACGGATGAGTTTCAGGGCGGGAGACGGGGCGTTTTGCGTGTTCATGCGGCATTAGTTTGCGCTCGCGGGGTCAAGGTCAATTGCAAAAGCGGGCTCGAAACGCTAGATAGCCCGCAATTCCACAGGATTTGTTAGATGGCCGAAACACTTGCCGAGGCGGTCTCCCGCCGCCGCACCTTTGCTATTATCGCGCACCCGGATGCGGGTAAGACGACGCTGACCGAGAAGCTCTTGCTGTTCGGCGGAGCGATCCAGCTTGCCGGTGAAGTGAAGGCCAAGAAGGATCGCATCCAGACCCGTTCGGACTGGATGAAGATCGAACGCGAGCGCGGCATCTCGGTCGTAACCTCGGTCATGACCTTCGAATATAACGACCGGGTCTTCAACATTCTCGATACGCCCGGTCACGAAGACTTTGCCGATGACACCTATCGCACGCTGACGGCCGTGGACGCCGCGATCATGGTGATCGACGCCGCCAAGGGTATCGAGCCGCGTACGCTGAAGCTGTTCGAAGTCTGCCGCATGCGCGATATTCCGATCATCACCTTCATCAACAAGATGGACCGCGAAAGCCGCGACCCCTTCGAGATTCTCGATGAGGTGGAAGAGAAGCTCGCGCTCGATACCGCGCCGATCACCTGGCCTGTCGGACGCTCCAAGACCTTCTGCGGCGCCTACAATCTTGCCGAAAACACCTTCCGCGGCAATGACACGCAGGTCGATGGTCTGCCCGTCAACGGCCCGCAGGCCGTGGCTGACCGCCTGCCGGAAAACGAGCGGGACGCTTTCATCGAGGAAACGGAACTGGCGATGGAGGCTTGCCGTCCCTTCGACCGTCAGGCGTTTCTCGAAGGCCATATGACGCCGGTCTTCTTCGGCTCGGCGCTTCGTAACTTCGGTGTGCGCGATCTCATCAACGCGCTTGGCGATTTCGCCCCGCCGCCACGTGACCAGGTGGCCGATACCCGCCTCGTGCATGCCGCCGAAGAAAAGATGACGGCCTTCGTCTTCAAGATCCAGGCCAATATGGACCCGAACCACCGCGACCGTATCGCCTTTGCACGCATCTGCTCCGGCAAGCTGGAGCGCGGCATGAAGGCGCGTCTTGCTCGTACCGGCAAGCAGATGGGCCTGACCGCCCCGCAATTCTTCTTCGCCTCGCAGCGCCAGTTGGCCGATACGGCCTATGCCGGCGATGTGGTCGGTATTCCCAACCACGGAACGCTCCGCATCGGTGATACGCTGACCGAAGGCGAAAACCTGGTCTTCCAGGGCGTGCCGAACTTCTCGCCGGAAATTCTTCGTCGCGTGCGGCTTGAAGATGCGATGAAGGCGAAGAAGTTGAAAGAAGCACTGCAACAGATGGCCGAAGAGGGCGTGGTGCAGCTGTTTTCGCCTGAAGACGGCTCGCCTGCGATTGTCGGCGTTGTCGGCGCACTGCAGCTCGACGTATTGAAGGAGCGGCTGATGGGCGAATATGGCCTGCCGGTATCATTCGAAATGTCGCGCTTCTCCGTCTGCCGCTGGATTTCGTCCGACCAGCCTGCGGAATTCGAGAAGTTCCTGAACGTCAAGCGTGGCGATATTGCTCGCGATCTCGACGGTGATCCAGTGTTTCTGGCGCAGGATGCGTTCTCGCTGCGCTACGAGGCCGAGCGTTTTCCGGCAATCAAGATGGTCGCCATCAAGGAATATCACGTCGCCAAGGCGGCGTGATTGCACTTTGACACGACGCATCGTGTTCATCCGAAAATCGATTTCGATTTTCGGGCCGATGCTGTAGTTTCCCGTTCCAACGGGAAACTGGTCTTTGCGCATGGCTCTGTCGAACAAGCACATACTGCTCATCATTTCCGGCGGCATTGCCGCCTATAAGAGCCTTGATCTCATCCGCCGACTAAGAGAGCGCGGCGCGAAGGTGACGCCGGTGATGACCAAGGGCGCGCAGGAGTTCGTGACGCCGCTCGCCGTCGGCGCGCTCTCTGCCACACATGTTTTCAGTGAGCTTTTCTCCCGGCAGGATGAGCAGGATGTGGGCCATATCCGGCTGGCACGCGACTGCGACCTCGTTCTGGTGGCACCCGCAACCGCCGATCTTCTAGCGAAGATGGCGAACGGGATCGCAGATGACCTCGCTTCCACCGTGCTGCTGGCGACGGACCGACCTGTTCTGGCCGCCCCTGCGATGAACCCGAAAATGTGGGAGGCCAAGGCCACCCGTCGCAACATCGCGACGCTGAAGGGCGATGGTATTGCCTTCATCGGACCCATGGCGGGCGAGATGGCGGAAAAGGGCGAGGCTGGTGTGGGCCGCATGGCCGAGGCCTTGCAGATCGTGGAAGCAGTCGAGCAGTTGCTGGACGATGCACCGAAGCCGCTCAAGGGCAGGACGGCCATCGTGACCTCCGGTCCGACCCACGAGCCAATCGATCCCGTGCGCTATATCGCCAACCGTTCATCCGGCCAGCAGGGCCACGCGATTGCTGCCGCTCTCGCCAAGCTTGGCGCCGACGTAACGCTCGTCTCCGGCCCCGTGACGATCCCTGATCCCGCTGGCGTGACGACCATTCATGTAGAACGTGCCGAGGAAATGCGCGACGCGGTGCTTAGCAAGCTGCCGTCCGACATCGCCGTCTTCGTCGCTGCCGTTGCGGATTGGCGCGTCGCGAGTTCTTCGGAGCAAAAGATCAAGAAACAGCCGGGTGACGCGCCGCCAGCGCTGCAACTGGCCGAAAATCCCGATATTCTGAAGACCGTCGGCCACCACGAAAAGCGGCCCAAGCTGGTGATCGGCTTTGCGGCGGAAACGCAGAATGTCGAGGACAATGGACGCGCCAAGCTTCAACGCAAGGGCGCCGACATGATCGTTGCCAATGATGTCTCCCCTGAAACCGGCATCATGGGTGGAGCGCGCAATCAGGTGAAGATCATCTCTGCAAAGGGTGTCGATGCCTGGCCGGATCTCTCGAAGGCGGAGGTTGCCGAACGACTGGCCGCGCTGATCGCGGAGAAGCTGCAATGAGCCTTTTCGAGCGAAAGACATTCGACGCAACGCTTGGGGCCTGGCCGGGTGTGCGCTTTGTCGATCAATGGGATTCGCATGTTGCCAAGGTCGGCGACAAGGTGTTTGCGGTGCTGGGAGAGCGGAACGACTGGCGGCTTGTCGTCAAATGCTCGGAAGAGAGTTTCGAAATTCTGACCTCTCTGGAAGGCATTACCCAGGCACCCTATTTCGCCAAACGCAAATGGGTGTCAATCGGCGATCATTCCCCGCTGGAAGGCGAGGAACTTGAGCATTATGTGCGCCGCTCCTACGAACTCGTGGCGGCAGGCCTGACAAAGAAGCTAAGGGCAGAACTCGGTATCGTGCTGGAGAGGTGAGTCAGGCTCGTCCAACAACCCCTCCTCCAACGTCATCCTCGCCCTTGAGGCGAGGATCCATGGCCACAAGCGAAGCCCTGAGCCTTTAAGCACCAACCTGCGCAATCCAGTCGTTGAGATTGTAGTAGTTGGTCACCCGCGACACCTTGCTATCCTTCAACTCGAAGAAGGCACCAGCGGGCAGGACATAGGTCTGGCCATTGGCTTCAGGCAGTCCTTCATCCGTCTTCAGGTACTCGCCGTTGACGATGAATTCCGCAGAGGCGCGCTTGCCGTCTTCGCTGGCCATGATCACCATGTCGGTGAGGTTTTCCTTGTAGCAATGGTTCATGTGCTGCATGAACTTGGCGAAAACGTCTTTTCCGACCTGCCGCTCACCCTGATTGATGTCATGCACCACATCGTCGGTCAGAAGCGCCAGAAAGGCATCCATATCCTGCCGGTTAAAGGCATCGTAATAGGCGCGGATGGTTTCGACTGCGGACATGGTTCAGCTCCCTTCGAGACTTGCACAGCATTTCCATGACGGTATAACCAAGGAAAATCCAGGTGAACATGCCCATGACCGTCGAAATCCGTTCCCTTTCCGGCATCGATGCCGCACCGTTCTTCGACGATCTGTCACGGTTGCGCATTACCGTCTTTCGCGCTTTCCCGTACCTCTATGACGGATCGTTCGATTACGAGCACACCTATCTTTCGACCTACGCAAAGGCCGAGGGTGCGGTGTTCGTGCTGGCCATGGACGGCGAAAAGATAGTCGGGATGTCCACAGGCATGCCGATGATTGCGGAAACGGCTGAGGTGAAGACGCCTTTTCTGGACGCAGGTTATGACCTCGAGCAAATCTTCTATTTCGGCGAGAGCGTGCTTTTGCCTCAATACCGTGGCCATGGCGTGGGCGTGCGTTTCTTCGAGGAGCGGGAGGCACATGCAAAGCGCCTTGGCGGGTTTGAATGGTGCACCTTTTGCGCCGTGGAACGCCCGGTCGATCATCCGCGCCGTCCCGCCGATTACGTGCCATTGAACGACTTCTGGGCCAAGCGTGGCTATACGCATCATCCGGAACTTCGCACCAGCTTCACATGGCAGGACCTGGATGAAGATGCAGAGAGCCCGAAGCCTCTCTCCTTCTGGATGAAAAGGATTTCCAAATGACCCGGCTCGCCGCCTGCCAATATGCAATCGAGCTGATCGAAACCTGGGACGCGTATGCCAAGCGTCTTGCCGCAATCGTGGCTGACGCTAAGGCAAAAGGCGCGGAACTGCTTCTGCTGCCGGAATATTCCGCCATGGCGCTGACCGGGCAATTGCCGCCGGATGTGCGCTCCGATCTGCATGGCTCGATCGAGGCGATGCAAAGCCTGATCCCATCCTGGGTGGAGCTCTGCGAAGAACTGGCGCGTCAGCATCAGATTCTGTTCCAGCCGGGCAGCGCACCGGTGAAGGATGCCGACGGCAAGTTCCGCAACCGCGCCTGGCTGTTTGGGCCTGACGGGCTGATCGGCTATCAGGACAAGCAGATCATGACGCGTTTCGAGCGCGAACAATGGTTTATCGATGCCGGAATTGAGGGTCTCAAAGCCTTCGATACCAGTATCGGCAAGCTCGGTATTCTGATCTGCTACGACAACGAATTTCCGATGCTGGGCCGCAGGCTTGCCGAAATGGGCGTGGACCTGGTGCTGGCGCCAAGCTGCACGGACACATTGGCGGGGTCTTATCGGGTGCGGATCGGTGCACAGGCGCGCGCTTTGGAAAACCAGTTCGCCGTCCTCTCCTCTCCCACCGCCGGAGAAGCGCCGTGGTCGCCTGCGGTCGATGAGAATCGCGGCCGCGCAGCACTTTATGTGCCCTCCGACTACGGCATGCCGGCCAATGGCATCGTGGCGGAAAGCGAGAGCGACGCGGTGGCGGAGAGCACGCTGCTCATCGTCGATATCGACCTAGCGGACGTGGCTCGTCTGCGCACCGAAGGACAGGTGGCGACGCGGCGTGACTGGAGCGAACAGTTCCCGGCCTGAAAAGCCGATTTCGCCGCGTCTTGCCGCCATAGAACAGCTTCCATTTGCCCGCGAAACCCTCTATAGCGCGGGACATGAGCACCAATTCGACCCGCACGCCCCTCGACCATATCCGCAACTTCTCCATCGTCGCCCATATCGACCATGGCAAATCCACCCTTGCCGACCGGTTGATCCAGTCGACGGGCGGCCTTGCCGAGCGCGATATGTCCGAGCAGGTGCTGGACAATATGGATATCGAGCGTGAGCGCGGCATCACCATCAAGGCTCAGACCGTGCGCCTGCATTACAAGGCCAATGACGGTGAGACCTATGTGCTGAACCTTATCGACACCCCCGGCCACGTCGACTTCGCCTATGAAGTGTCGCGCTCGCTGTCGGCCTGCGAAGGCTCGCTGCTGGTGGTGGATGCCTCGCAGGGCGTGGAAGCGCAGACGCTTGCCAACGTTTATCAGGCAATCGACAACAATCACGAGATCGTCACGGTGCTGAACAAGATCGATCTGCCTGCTGCAGAGCCGGATCGCATCAAGGAACAGATCGAGGAAGTTATCGGCATCGATGCGTCCGAAGCCGTGATGATTTCGGCCAAGACCGGTCTCGGCATTCCAGACGTTCTGGAAGCCATCGTTCACAAGCTGCCCGCCCCCAAGAGCGAAGCCGGTGAGAAGGGTGCGTTGAAGGCGCTGCTCGTCGATAGCTGGTACGACACCTATCTCGGCGTCATGGTTCTGGTGCGCATCATCGATGGCGTGCTGACCAAGGGCCAGCAGATCCGCATGATGGGCTCTGGTGCCAAGTACACGATCGAGCGTGTCGGCGTTCTGACGCCGAAGATGGTCACCGTCGATAGCCTCGGACCTGGCGAAATCGGCTTCATCACCGCCTCGATCAAGGAAGTGGCCGACACGCGCGTCGGTGACACGATTACCGACGACAAGCGCCCGACGGAAAAGGCCCTGCCCGGCTTCAAACCGGCACAGCCCGTGGTCTTCTGCGGTCTCTTCCCAGTCGATGCGGCGGACTTCGAAGATCTGCGCGCAGCCGTTGGCAAGCTTCGTCTAAACGACGCCTCCTTCTCCTTCGAAATGGAAAGCTCTGCGGCGCTGGGCTTCGGCTTCCGCTGCGGCTTCCTCGGCCTCCTGCATCTGGAAATTATCCAGGAGCGTCTGGAGCGCGAGTTCAATCTCGATCTCGTCGCCACCGCACCTTCGGTCGTTTACGAGATGACGCTGACGGATGGCACGGAGAAGGAACTTCACAACCCGGCGGATATGCCGGACGTGGTGAAGATCAAGGAGATTCGCGAGCCTTGGATCAAGGCGACGATCATGACGCCGGACGAGTATCTCGGCGGCATCTTGAAGCTTTGCCAGGATCGCCGCGGCATCCAGACGGAGCTGACCTATGTCGGCAACCGCGCCATGATCACCTATGAGCTGCCGCTCAACGAGGTGGTGTTCGACTTTTACGACCGCCTGAAGTCGATCTCCAAGGGCTACGCTTCCTTCGACTATAACATCATGGATTACCGCGAAGGCGACCTCGTGAAGATGTCGATCCTCGTCAATGGCGATCCGGTCGATGCGCTCTCCATGCTGGTCCACCGCTCGGCAGCGGACCGTCGCGGGCGCGGCATGTGCGAAAAGCTGAAGGAACTCATTCCGCCGCACATGTTCCAGATCCCGATCCAGGCCGCCATCGGCGGCAAGGTGATCGCGCGTGAAACCGTCCGTGCGCTGCGCAAGGACGTGACCGCCAAGTGTTACGGTGGTGACGCCACCCGTAAGCGCAAGCTGCTGGACAAGCAGAAGGAAGGCAAGAAGCGCATGCGTCAGTTCGGCAAGGTAGAAATTCCTCAGGAAGCCTTCATCGCCGCGCTGAAGATGAACGACGAATAAGCGCCTCATCGTCTCTGGTTTGAAAATCCCGGCCAATGGTCGGGATTTTTTGTTTCATCGCCGGTCTAGACTCGGGTACCGCAAGCGCAACCGAACCAGCCGGACGAGCGATATCGCCACAGGCAAAGACGCCGCGCTTCGTTGTCTGCTTCATCGCATTGGCAGCATCAATCCATGGTGAATGGCAAGCGCGGAGGCGGCGATCACGCAAACCCGCTATCGGCGGTAGGTCGTCGGTGACGCCTGCTGCAAAGACGAGCCTTCGGCCAACCCCACGCTCTCCTCCTTCAATCCCAGCCTCGAAGCCATCAAACGCCCTACTGACATCTGTTGCGAGACCATCGATCAGGTCGATCATGTCAGCGTTCGCCGGAACGACTCCAACGCGTCCTCCAACCAAACGCAGAAAGCCGCCTGCCTTGCGGCAAGCGGCTCTCTAAAATTACATCAGTCACGATTAAGGCTGGGTCGACGTGCCGTTGGTGTTCGGCGAAGCCGGGGCAGCGCCGTTAGCTGGCGGGGTTGCCGGAGCCGTTGGCGTCATTGGTGCCGGGGCGGGAGCCTGATCGCTGACCGCTGGCGGTGTCGTGGAAGACGTGGTTGTCGGGTCCGTCGTGGACGGGTTGCTCATTTGCATCCAGATGAAGCCGCCCACCAGCAGGACCACGATGATCGCGGCCCATGGTGCCCAGCCAGCGGACTTGCGCTGAGCTTCGGGGGTGGTGCGCAGTTCAGGACGGTCCGGACGGAGGTTCGGATCGCGTGGCAGGTTTGGATCAAAAGTCATGGTGTTTTCTCCTCTTCCAATGCGGAGAAAATGCACGTCTGCGTGAATAGTTCCTAAAATGCCAAAAAACGTGGCACTCAGCGCTTTGATGCCGTGAGTGCGCGCGAGAGAATACGGGCGAATTGCGGATCTTCACATTGCGAAACATTGAAGCGCATGAAGCTTGAAAACGTGTCCGATTGGCTGAAAACGCTACCGGGAGCCAGCACCATATTGTCGGTCAGAGCATGGCGCGCCACCTCAGCAGCATCGATGCCGGAAGGAAGACGACACCAGAGAAAGACACCCGCTTGCGGCTCCAACCAGGGCTCGATGCCGAGCGAGCGCAGCGTCTGCATGACATGTGCCCTTGCCTTCGCGAGCCGCGCCTTCAACGTTTCCATGTGCCTTCTGTAGCTTCCGTCCTTCAGCACTTCGAGCACCAAGGCTTCAGAAATCTGGCTGCCGGCGAAATTGGACGCGATCTTCATGTCCACCAAAGGATCGAACCAGTCCTTACGCGTGACGATATAGCCGCATCTGGCAGACGCCGAGAGGGTTTTTGAGAAGCTGCCGATCTGGATGACGCGGTTGAGATCATCAAAAGCGGCAAGCCTCGGTGCTTTGGTGATTTCAAAGTCGGAGAAAATATCATCCTCGATGATCGTCAGGCCCGCGCGTTCTGACAGCATCAGGAGACGATGGGCATTCACGGGTGAGAGGACGGCGCCCGTTGGGTTGTGGATGGCGGAATTGGTGATGTAGAGCCTTGGGCGATGTTCCTCCAGGGCCTGTTCGAACAGCGCGATATCCGGCCCTTCCGGTGTGAAAGGCACACCCACGACCTTGACCCGATGTGCCCGCAGCAAGGCATGGAAATTGAAATAGCAGGGATCATCCACCAGCACCGTCTGGCCAGGCTCCAGTAGGAAGCGGCAGACCATGTCGATCGCTTGCGTGCCGGAATCCACCAGAAGAATCTGATCGGGTCCGACCGTGATGCCGGACTCCACCAACCGTCGTGCCAGCAGCTGGCGAAGCGGAAGCAGTCCGAGCGGTGTGGCATAGTCGGTAAGGATATTGGCTTGCGAGCGCGATAGGGCTCGAAGCGCTTTTCGCAGAGCCTCCTCCGGCATCCAGGAGGGCGGCAACCAGCCGCAGCCGGGCATGGTAAGCCCCTGCCCTCCCTCTAGCGCCAACCGCGAGACCCAGAAGGGATCGACCTGCCGGTCGAGTTTCGGGCCGATCTCTACAAGAGAGAGCGGCGCAAGCGCCGTAGCAACATAAAACCCCGAACCCGGACGCGAGCGGATCGCGCCCTCGGCGACAAGCCTCTCATAGGCTTCCACCACCGTGGAGGTCGAGACCGTCAAAGCTTTTGCCAAAGCTCTGACGGAGGGCAGTTTCGCGCCCGGCGTCAATATGCGCGCGGCGATGCGGCGACGGATTTCCGCCATCACCGCGTCGATGCGGGGCGAGGCACTCTCTGTCCGGCGTTCCTTCAGTTCCATCTGTTCTGCTCACTATACCATAACAGTTTTGTCAAACTGTATGCCACTGTCTCTGGCAGCGCTACTGGTTTGCAGCCATAGACGCTTAAAAAGGAGTGCCTACAATGAACAGAGCGTCGAGCGGCTGGTTGAGCGGCTTCATCGGGGTATTGATTTTCAGCGGATCGCTACCGGCCACCCGCCTTGCGGTCACGGGTTTCGATCCGCTCTTCCTGACCCTTGCCCGCGCCAGTATCGCCGGACTGCTGGGTGCTGCCCTGCTTTTGGCGTTCCGTGAGGCGAGGCCCTCTCGCAACGATCTGTTTTCGCTGGTCATCGTCTCCCTCGGTGTGGTCGTCGGCTTTCCGCTGTTGACCGCGCTTGCCCTGAAGCACATCACCTCTGCCCACTCCATCGTCTTTATCGGCCTTCTCCCTCTTGCAACGGCAACTTTCGCGGTGTTGCGTGGCGGTGAGCGTCCCCGTCCGACCTTTTGGCTGTTCTCTTGCCTCGGCAGCCTGCTGGTCGCAGGCTTTGCCTTCAGCCTCAATGGCGAGGGAAGCCTCATCGGCGATCTGTTGATGGTGGCAGCGGTTCTTGCTTGCGGCTTGGGTTATGCGGAAGGTGCCGCGCTCTCGCGGCGACTGGGTGGCTGGCAGGTGATTTCCTGGGCGCTGGTCATCTCGCTCCCGGTCATGTTGCCGTTGGCGCTTTTCTCCATGCCCTCGAGATGGAGCGGCATTGCCGCACCGGCCTGGGGCGGATTGGCCTACGTCTCGCTCTTCAGCATGCTGATCGGCTTCGTCTTCTGGTATCGCGGATTGGCGCTCGGCGGCATCGCAGCCGTCGGTCAACTCCAACTGCTGCAACCTTTTTTCGGACTGTTGCTTGCGGCCACATTGCTCGGCGAGCCGGTCAGCCTCGCCATGCTGACGGTCACGCTCGGCGTCGTCGCCTGCGTGGCGGGTGCGCGGAAGTTCGCGAAGTAGGCAGGCCTATCAACCGTTACCGCCGCGGCCGACCCAGCGGTGCCAGTCCTCTTCTCTGCCGTTGAAGACATTGAGATCGATCTTGCCTTCGACGCCGTGCGAGAGGCCGGAGCCGGAATATTGCCAGAACAGCCACTTGCGGTCCGGATAGACCCGCGATGGGTGCTGGGCAACGGCACGCAGCCAGAAGGGATAGTCGTGCAACTCGCCGGACAGGTGATCCTTGTAGAAATCGGGTGCGGTATAGATGATCGGGCGCTTACCATAATGGCGCTCGAGCCTGTCCATGAAGACCTGCATCTTTTCCAGCACCTGGGCGCGGGAAAGCCGCATCTTGCAGGCGGACTCGCCGTTATATTCCACATCGATCACCGGCGGCAGCGCGTCGGGGTCCCTCGGCACGTTGCGAATGAACCAGTCCGCCTGATGGCTTGCCGGACGGCACCAATAGAAGAAGTGATAAGCGCCGCGGCGAACACCCGCCGCCTTTGCCCGCTCCCAATTCGTGCGGAACATCGGGTCCAGATGGTCGCCGCCATCGGTTGCCTTGATGAAGGCGAAGTTGGCACCGCGCGTTCTCAAGCGCTCCCAGTCGATATTGGCCTGCCAGCGCGAGACATCCACGCCGTGAACTTCAAAATGTTTCGGCTGAACCCTGCCAAAATTGATCGGCTTGGCATCGGAAAAGGCCGGACGAAACACGCGCGAGCGTGCAGACGACCCTGCACTCATGGCAACGCTGCCAGCCATGGCAAGTTGGACCGGCCGGTCCTGAGGAAGATTGACACGGGCCTGGGGAACGACGGGAGGGGCTATAACCGGTTCTAGCCGCTGCTGCGTCGACATCTGCTTGTCAACGGCCGCGAAAGCGGGCGAGCCCGCCGGCATCGGTCCGCCCCATGCCAGAACTTCCTGATGCTGCTTGGTGTTGAGAGGCACTCTCTGATCGGTCTGTCCCACGCTGGCCTGCGGAACGGGGGCGGAAGGCGTAACGGAATTCGTCACCTCCTTCGAAGGCAGGCCCGCCACCAGGGCGTCCGGCCCGGAATTGGAGGTACAGCCCGTGAGAGATAGGCAGGCGAGAACAAAAGCTGGCACTGTCGATCGACGCATGAGAACCCGTACGCAAAACAAAATCGGGACATGCGCAACTGACGCCGGTCCTGATAACCAAAAGGTATGACTAACGGGAAATTATCAAAAAAGACTGAATCCAATCTTTACGACAGGACGGGCCTTATGCGGGTAAAAAGCGGCATGCCTCAACTCTGCGTGAAAAGTCCGTCATCTAAAGTGTGTCGCGATCTTTCAAATGCGCTCATACGCTTTGGGCCGTTGTTCTACAGCATATCGTTCCCACAAAACCGATGCACGCTTTTGCGTGGACCATGCTTTAACGGATGAACAGCCGGCTCCGCAGGGTCAATTGCCCATCAGAATATCAAGAAGCGTCGTCTGCTTTGGCCCGTTTTGTCGCGACGGTGCGGCCCCGCCGACATCCGCAGGCGGTACGGGTCCACCTCCCTGGTGGGGCGGATAGGCTTGCTGAGGATACTCCGACGGTGGCGCTGGCACCGTGCCTGCGGTTTGCTCCGCACCCACAGGTGCGGGCGGATAATCCGTCGGTGTTGGGGCAGAGCCGCCACCGAGCGCATTGGAGATGATATCGCCGATGGTCGCTGGAGCCTGCGGGCTTTGCGCCATGGGTTGGCCGATCTCCTGACCGCCAGAGGCACCAAGCCCAAAGAGCGGTGATGGCGACAGGCCGCTATGGGCTGCCGTCATGAATTCCTTCCAGGCCTTGGCCGGCAGGCCACCACCGGTCACCTTCTTCATCGATGTGCCGTCATCATTACCGAACCACACGCCGGTGGTCAGCTGGCTGGTGTAGCCTACAAAAAGCGCATCACGGAAAGACTGCGTCGTACCGGATTTGCCGGCTGCCTGCCAGCCTTTAAGACGCGCAGCCTTGCCGGTACCCTCATTGATGACGCCGGTCAGCATACCGTTCATCGTCGCGGCGATGCCTTCATCCAGAACGCGAGGCGGGTTATCGTATTTGTTCTCGTAAAGAACCTTACCGTCGGCATCGGTGATGCGCTTGACGATATGCGGCGTTGCCTTGAAGCCACCATTCATCATCGGCGCATAGGCCGAGGTCAGCTCCAGCAGCGACACTTCAGACGTGCCGAGCGCAATCGAGGCATTGGCCTGAAGGTCGGATTCGATGCCCATCCGATGTGCCACCTGCGTGACCTTGTTCGGACCGACCTCCATGACGAGCTGCGCGGCAATGGTGTTGAGCGAGTTGGCGATCGCGGTCGCAAGCGTCACTTCACCGCGATATTTCTGATCGTAATTTTCCGGCGTCCAGTTGCCGATCCGGACCGGCGCGTCGTTGCGCACCGAGTTGGGCGTCAGGCCGGATTCGAGCGCGGCAATATAGACGAAGGGCTTGAAGGCGGAGCCTGGCTGCCGCTTGGCCTTGGTGGCGCGGTTGAACTGGCTTTCGGCATAATCGGCGCCCCCGACGACGGCGCGGACAGCGCCGGAGCCGTCCATCGAAACAAGGGCGGCCTGCGAGGCGCCGAGCTTCTTGCCTTCGCTCTTCAGCACATCGTTGAGAGCCTTTTCGGCATCCTTCTCAAGATTGAGGTCGATGGTCGTGTCGATCGTCAGATCCTGCTTCACATCGCCGATCAGGCTTTTCACCTCATCCATGACCATGTCGGCGGCATAGTGTTCCGCACCCGACCAGAAGCGCTTTGCCTTGGTGGGCGGCTGGGACATGGCGGTCTTGATCTCGTCTTCGGAGATGAAGCCGACATCGCGCATCGACTGTAGCACGACCTGCGCACGCTCTTCCGCCGCTTGCGGATCGCGCGCAGGAGACAGGCGCGATGGCGCCTTCAGGAGCCCTGCCAGCATTGCGGCTTCACCAAGGTTCACATCACGTGCCGACTTGTTGAAGTATCGGCGCGAGGCGGCCTCGACGCCATAGGCGTTCGAACCGAAATAGACGCGGTTCAGATACATCGCGAGGATCTGGTCCTTGGTGTATTTCTGCTCCAGCCAGA